>Ga0208767_1001054_pt1 | contig 22062 bp, 32 predicted proteins | sample VirMetDEL_Mar_21_FD_184514 | JGI IMG/M metagenome (GOLD analysis project Ga0208767, IMG submission 184514) | Aqueous microbial communities from the Delaware River and Bay under freshwater to marine salinity gradient to study organic matter... | ecosystem: Environmental > Aquatic > Marine >... | reverse complement strand
ACTTTTCGTGAGGCGGATAAACATTTCAAAACCCCCTACCCCCTTGCAAATCTTTGCGCTCTGTGCGTGACTTACGTGCATGGCAGCTGTCGCACATGGCTTGAAATGGCCCGTGCCAAAAGTCGCCGCCCTGTGTTACGGGCGTTATGTGGTCGCATACGTTCGCAAGGTGTCCGCACTCTACGCATGTGGGATTCTCGCGCAGGAATAGCGCGCGCAGTTTACGCCAGCGCGTGCTGCTATATCGTGGCTCGCGGTTCACACGTTCGCCCGGCTTGCGTTGTGTGTTGTGCCACGGGCTGGGCCTGTGTCGTTTAGGTATGCTTGCCATAGTTGTAACCGTGGTGGCCCGTTAGTTCGTACAACTCTTTGTTAATGCGCTTGAATTGATTCCATCGCCATTCCTTTCCGTTGCTTGGGTAATCATCCGGGCCGGCGTTTAATAGGGCGTTCCTTGCTTCCCTTAGTTCGTCGTACTTCTGCCGCTTCTCTCGGCCTAGGCGCGACGTTCTTTCGCTCCGCGATTCGTAGGGATTCATTCCGGTAATGATCATATAAGTTTCGTAGTTCTGCAACCGTGAACTTTCGGCTTTCGTTCTTTGTTCGCATAAGCTCTTCAGCTCTTCCGGGCTGTTGCAGGTCAATATTGCGGCCAAAAATCCACTGTTCTCCTTGGGCGTAAAGATTGCAGGCAACGCATTGCGGTCGGACATTGTCAGCTTCCCACCTATGCACGGCGTACCTGCGGGAAACGAAATGACCAGCTTGGAGTTTGGACGCGTGCAGCGTCTTGCCGCAGGTGAAGCAGTCAGCGTTACCGTCACGGTCGGCCGCTTGCCAACGTATGTATTTGCTGAACCATTCATCGACTTTCTTTTTTAGTTGTGCGTGAGTTAGTTTCTTTTTTGCTGGCATCGCGTACGGTTATACCCCGAATGTACGATACCAATTCTTCGCGTTCGCGTTGCAGCGCCTTGTAGCTGCTGCTGGCTTCGTACTTGCGTTTGTTTGCCTCGATCTGCTGCAGGTATCGTTGCTTTTGTTCTTGGTAATGCTCTTCGCAGTAGTCGTAGAACCGGCGGTTATAGTTCAGCACTTCGGGGTGGTTGCATATATGCCCGTTGTTGTTAACGAAGTATTCGCGTTCCATCGGATGCGGCCGATACCGTTGCATGGCGTCCGTGCCGTACAGCGTCTGTATGTGGTGTTTGCGCCCGTCGATGAGGTCGAGCCAAAAGCGTTCGATTGGTGTCATTGCTTCGCTTGTTTTGCTCGGTTCTCCATCTCTTCGCGTTCGGTGTACGTTAGCCGGTCTTCGCCTCGCATCCATTCCGGCGCGCTCACGCGTGCGGCCTGTGGGTTCGTCTGCGTCGCGTATTCGGGTTGCAGGTAGCGTATAGCCTCTTTCATCTCGCGTTCGAAGTCCTGCCGTTCCATGTCGCGAATCGTTTGCACGATCGGCGCTTTTGCTTGGTTGTACTTGCCGAAGCACTCGACGAACTGCGCCAGCTTCAAGCGTTCGTAATACGGTCCATAAACTTCCTTCGCCATGTGGTAGCAGCACAGCCGCCAATCCTCAATGGTGAAGCAGGGGTATGTTTTCAAAAGTTCGTTTATCGTAAGGCTGATTTCCTCCGGCGTGGTTAACGTCTTGTTGGCGTCGATGAATTTTACCGTTCGGGTAATCATGGCGACCAGTGCGGCCCGCGTGGCTACCTCGTCCACCTTCATGGCGGTCTGTACGTTCGTGCCCTTAAAGCACGTTTCCACCGTCAGCGTCGATACGTCCTGTTCTTGCAAATTCTGCAAGCTTTTCGCGGTTGACATCGCTTTCAAGGTTTTGCGCTCTTCGGGCGTTAGGTCGGCCATTCTTGGACTTGCCAAATACAAGCCCTTTCCAACCGTTGGCGATAGCTGTGTGGATGGCTTCGATGGCGTCTGTTTCTGTGGGGTGTTCATTTTGAAGTTTGATTAGTGCCCGCTGTTCGCTTTGGGCGGTTTTGTATTTGAATCGGTGATCGGTGCGCTTGTATTCCTTCCATTCGTTCCATGCACTTTCGAAGGTATCCGTTTGGAAGGGTAAAACAACCTCGCGCGTATGCGCGCTTTTATTAAGTGTTTTATTCTCTGTTTTATTATCTGTTTTATTATGTGCTGAATTCTGCGCACTCGTTTGCGTAGATTTACGCACTCGTTTGCGTGATTTTACGCACTCGTCTGCGCGGATTTGCGCACTCGTTTGCGCAGATTTACGCAGTCGTCGGTTGTATCTGTCGCCTTCGCGAATCAAAAAACCGGCGTTGCAAAGCTTGGAAATGTATCCGCGTGCGGTCGCTTCTGATACGTTGAGCAGATTGGCAAAGTGCGCATTACTTGCAAAGCATTCTTTTCCCTGCGATTCGAAGTTTAGAACCTCGGCAAGTAACACCCGTTCGTTAGGGTGCAGCTCGCCAAGATTCCAAAGCTCCAACGGTATGAAAATACCTTTGCGTTGCATCAGCGTAGCGCCTCCATTTTGTGCAAGCTGGCGTAGGTGCTTTTGTAGGCATCGCTTTTTTCCGTTTTGCCCGGTGCTTCAGGCCACGGGTCGCCTTCCTTTACTTGCGGCCATTTCTGCACTTCGTGTTTATACGCCCAACCGCACAAATGCGCGTAGGGTGCAAAAGCATCGTTTTTGTGCTTTACGCTTGCAAATACGTATATGTCGCAATCTTGCATGTGCCCGGTAATCGGTATACGGCAAACCCAATCTTCGCGCGGATCATATTTACGTTTCATAGTTTTCACGTCAATTTTCCAACCGTTTAACACGATGTCATATTCGTAGTCGTGCTGCAGCTCGCAACCTAGGTACAAAGCGCAAGCAAGCTCGCCTATGCAACCCGCCTGCCTGTTTTCGGTTATGTTTCCGCTTACGTCATATTTAAGCGTTTTTGGTAAGGCTCTTTCGTTGGCCTTTGCCTGTTCAATTTGTGTAGATGTTAGAGGTTGTTTAATCATTGCTTCGCTTTTGTTTCATTGATCTGCTCCATGCTTTCCGCAACCGCGTCGAATAAGTCCAGCGGGTTGACATCTTTGCGCTGCACGAATTTGGCGCTGTGCTTTAAGATGCCGCACGGGTTCACATAGATGTAGTTTTCGACGGTGCGCCGGCTTACGTCCATCACTTCCGCGGCTTCATCGAGGTTCTCAAAGTGATGTTTCAAAAACTGTTTCAGGTTCATAATAGAAGTAGCATTCATACTTAATATTTTTTTGGTACAGATCGCGGCAGTAGCGTTGGCAGCTTTTGAGGTTTTCAAAGCGTACCTGCGTTTTGTGTTCGGGCAGCTTTACCACCAATCTCAAATTAGAACGGGAATGCATCGTCTTTTGCCACTTTTTCGATTGCTGCGGCTTGCGCTTTCATCTCGTCCGTTTCTGTCAAAATCTCGTACTTCCATACGGTCAGGCTCATAAAAGCGCGCCAGCCTTTTTCGCCGCCGTCCCATTCGCGGCCGCGTACGTTGCAACGCATCTTTACTTGCATGCCGGGCGTAAGCGTTCCGGCTTCGTCGGCCATGTCTTTAATAAACTCGACGGGGAAAATATCCTTGTATTCGCCGTCAGGCACTTCTACGTGAACTTCGCATTTGCGAAAGCCGCTTGCAAATTCTTGCGGCTGGTTTACTCGGCGCACTACGCCTTCAATTGTTAATTCCATGTTTTTTATAGGATTTAGTGAATTCTGTTTGTGACCAGTTCGGCAGGTCGATTGTCCGTAGTTGGTTAAGCTTCAAGCGCTCGAATATCTCACGCCATCGCGCATCGGTTGGATATGTGTCAATGATTTCATCCATAAGGCCATCGTCGTCGTCGCGCATAGTGCTATTGCGTAGCAACAAAAGCGCATAATCTTTAAGGCGGTCTTGATGCGTCCAGTAATCCGCCTCAACGTCGTCAAAAAAGGCGTCCAGTTCACTCAAGTTCATCCTCTCCGTACACTTCAAGCTGATAGAAACCTGCGAGTTTTAGGATGGCTCTAGACAGCGCTCGCTTCTCAGCCATTGCAATTGGGTACTGGTTGCGGTTGTTGCTTTTGCTCACCTCGCCGTATGTCTCAACGTGCCCAATTTCGCATTTTGCGTGCGCTTTAACGCAATAACGCCCTTCGCTGGGGTCTGACCATTCAGGCACCGTTTCAAAGGTCACCACGGCCTTTATTTTGGCTTGGACGTGTTCGACGCCTCGGCGCGTCATAATCACAAAGCCGCGTTGGTCTTTGTGGAAATGGTCGGCGCGCATATCGTATTTGTCCGATAACGCTTTAAGTTCGTCAATTGCGCTCATTTGTTTCGCTTTGTGTAGGCCGCAACCAAGTCGGCTTTAAATTGTTGCATCAGTCGTTCGAACCGGCGTTCCTCGGCCAGTTCTTGCTGCCAAGCATTGAAGTCGCTTGTTGGCTTTACGTGTACGCTGCTACGTACGCAAATTGGTTTGCTCATGTTACTTGTCGTTTAGTTGTTCGTAATCGTGATCGGCGCGCTCGAAAAAATCGTCTTCCTGTTCTTCGTCGTCGCTGGGGTAGTCGTAGCCTTCGCGCCACATTACGCCAAACCTGAAACTTTGTTCATTTTGTCGGCAGCGCGCTGTGCAGCTTTTTGGGTTTTGTAGTATTTGCCCGTCCAAGTGTTGCCGTTGGCTTCTGCTACCCACATTCCTCCCAATTCGACTGCTTTGTAGATGTTGCTTGCGTTGTTCATGTCGTTTGTTTTTGTTTGTTTGACTGAGTCAAAGATACGCAACTTATTTCGTTACGCAAACTTTTTCGAGGTTTTTTTCTTAGGGCATAAAAAAAGGGGCTACCTCGTTAGGTAACCCCTTTTCGCTGCTGAAACAAAAACAAACCTGTAACTTCTCAATGTCTACACGGCTGCAATTTAGTCATTTTTTCGCGCTTCTCGACGTTCCTTTCGTCGGTCGGCAACAATTGCGTTTATAAGCGTGTCAAGCCAGCCGAATACCTTGTTGTCGGCCTCGGTCGGCGTAAGGTTTACGATAACTTTTACGAAGGCCATGAGCGCCAAAGCAATCTCGGCCCAGTACGTTTGGATAAGTTCTCCCATGTTTAAGAATTTGAACGCAAGTTACAAAGGCATCAGGCAATTAATAGCGGTATGCCCGCCCAACACTACGCCGCACCCAATCGCCTGCTTTTTAAAGTGCTTGGCATACGCCGCCGCATAGCTGTCGCGGTCGATGCCGCAACCTACCTGCATGCCGAATATCTTAAAGCTGTTGCCGACCATCCATTCGCAATATGCCTGCGTGTGTATATGCCCTTGCACCGTGCTTTGCATATCGTTCTTTGCTTTGTTGCGAGCCGTGCCGCCTTCACCGTGGACGTATTGCACGCCGTCGTATTCCTTACGGTCGCACCAATGCCAGCTTGTGCCCAATACCTCGTTATAGTCCTTTATCCATTCTTTCGGAACTGACGAACTAAACGCCTTGCGCATTATTAGCCGGTCATGGTTGCCTATAATCACATCGGCAACGGGGAATGCTTCCGCCCATTTGCGAACGTGCTTTATGGCTTCGTTCAGCTCGTACGATCCGCCCAGCGCATTGGGGTCGGTTTCGTGATAACTGCTGTAATGGTTGTCGAGGATGTCGCCAATGAAAACGACGTGGTTGCAGTTAAAGTTGTCGTACTGCTGCAAACAGAATTCGAAATAACCGTTAAGCTCAAAGGGGCAATGCAAATCACCTACAACCAAGATACGTCGTTCGTTTGCCCGGATGAAGTCCAAGGCTTTGTACTGCTGCGCGCTTACTCTCGGCCGGTGTTCTTTAATCATATAACCAAATTACATCCTCGTCATGGCTGGCGTCGTAACTGTTATCGACGTGAATGAAGGTTTTTGCAATGCCTATGCGATTGAAACCGACTTCTAAAAGCGCGCCAAGTATGTAGCAGCGGTTGCGGCTGTCTACGCAATGTATGTCGGCCGCGCAGCCCATCGTGTGAGCGCTGTTCGGCTTGCCGCCTACTTTTTTATTGTGCTCTTTTGTTCTGTAGCCCGAATTGATACGAAAGCTGACGCCAGCGAGGTGTCTAGCACGATCCAGCATTTCTAAAAAATCTGCGTCCATCATGTGCTCGCCGCTGCCGATTGCGTCGGGGCTGTCAAACTCATGATAGTTGAAGTATCTCAAAACAAAATTATTGCGAGTGCAGCAATTGCGATTATCAGGTCAGCAATGTCAGCGCGTCCGTATTCGCGGGCTTTGTATACCATGTTGGCGAATACTGTCGCTAAAATAACGAAAATCATTTTTGCATTTTGGTTATCATGATTTCAAGCCGGTGAACGCTTTCTAACAACTCTTTGGCGATGTTCTTAAAATCGTTGTTTTCAAGTTCGAGTTGAATCACGCGGCTTTTCAATCGTGCAACCGTGCTATTTAGGTTTACCCAAACGCCCACAATGCCGGCAACGACGGGCAACAAAGCCAGCATAATTTCATACATCATTTTTCTTTCTTTTGGATTATGTACCAGTTGTCATCGGTGTGCCCTAAGATAGTAATTCCATCGTAGGCACGGTTAAAGTCGTAACTGCTCGCGCCGTCAATCGTAGTGCCTGTGTCGCTTGGGTTTACTGTCAACGTCACAAATGTATTCGCGCTTATGGTGCTGTCGCTATGGAACTGAACAATACGCCCGTGGCTTTGGCCGATTTTAGGCAGGTACAAAGTAGCCGAACCATTGCCACCCGTCCACGTATTCATGATGTGCAAATCTTCGTCATCTACACTATCGGTTGAACCGTCTCTGTTGGTTATTGTACGGTTCACTCGATGGTCACGGCTGCCGTACCCTCGGTAACCATCGCCAAGCATTTTGTTTGAAGCTTGGAACGCGGTCGCAGCTTTTACTACATCGGCTTCCGTTATTGGCGTGGTCGTATCTTTTACGTCGTCTTGGTCAGCCGTTACCGTAGTAACGTCGCGGCTAATTAAAAACGCTTCTACTTCGTTCGTAAGGCTGCGTGCCGTGTACGTCATTTCGAATAAAGCGTAATCGCCGTCCGTGTCGTCGATAACCTGCCACATGTAAATCGGTAAGCCGTAAACCGATCCGCGTTGTATTCTCGTCGGCTTTACTTGGCCGCCCAGTATTTCATAAACTGCAAGCTTGTTAATGCTTTTTCCTGTACCCGTGTAGTTCAGCGACTGCCATGAAGTACTAAAGGTTTGTGTTACGCCTTCGATAAAGCTTATTGTACCGTCAGCGTTTACCGTTTGATAATCGCCGAACAGAACTTCGCCTTGGTCGAGATCGGCGCGTGCCGTATCGCTATTCGTAGCGGTAAAGCTTACGGTATCGCCTAACGGTTCGTCGCCAATTACGTCGGCTCGCAGGACGACGATTTCATAATCCGCGTCGCTGGTGTTTGTTAAATCGGTATCCGTTGCACCCGTGTCGTCAATGCCGTTGATGTCCACGGTTATATCAAGGCCGCTTTCATCAGTAGCTAAGGCTGGCAACTCGATAAAAAACGGAATGGAAAGGCTTTCACCGTCGCGCTTGTCAAATATGGGGCTGACTATGGTGTACGTGTTTAGCGAACTGATTAACACTGTATCGCCGTATGAATGCGTCGCGTATTCGTACGGGAATTCGCTAGCGTCGCCAAAGCCGTTGAATACAAGTTGCGAACCTACATACGTTACGTTTCGTTGCAGATATTTCGTGCCAATCTTTATAGTGAACTCTAATTCTACGCGGCTTACACGGTCGTTGCCTGTGCTTGTACCGTCGCCGTTATAAGTGTAGTTGAACGTGCCGCTGACGGCCAAAATTGTACCACTGTCGTAATCTATGTCCGTATCGCTTAACGTCGTGCCGAATTGCGATTCGGTGAACAGGTTGTCCTGTATTACGGGCAAATTGCCGTTGAACCTGCGCGTACGTGTTACCGTCTTGAGTGGTGCTAAATAGCTGTATTCGTAACCGCGCAAGCGTTCGAAATTGCTGTCGAATGCTTTGGCGGCTGAAAGGCTTTGCTGCGTGAGTGCTGTGCCGTCCTTCTGCGTGCCTTCTACCGTAAGCGTCGTGCTGTACTTCTGCGCGCCTACAGGCAAAAACCACCATTTCCCCTGTGCTTGAAAAACGCGGGCGTTAAAGACGCGCGCCAAGCTTTCGAGCACTTCAAATGCGCTGTAATATTGATTTAAGCCGTTTTGGTCAAGGTTGTATAGACCGTAATGGCTTATGCGCGTGTCGTCTAACTGGTCACTGCCTGTGTAATCGGTGCTGTCAAAATCATTGACATAGTACAGAAAGTCGTCCGTGCTCCATAGGTGCGTGGCTCGCGTCTTGTTTAAACAGTTTAACAAGTGTTCAACGCCTGACTCAATACCCGTGTATGCACTGCCGCCGTTGTTGTATTTGACGCTGCGCAAATTGCCAAGGTCGTCAGATGCTGTAAGCGTGTTTTGAATCGGGTAATAATCAAACGGCCGAATCACCTGTTCAGGCAACAAGATGCCGCCCCACCAAAATTCATCAGTGCCGTCGGGATCTTTGCGAACGCTTACCGAAAACCGAACTTCGACGTTCGTGGCTAACAAGTCCATAAAGGTCGTATGGTCGCTGTTTTCTTCCGTCAGCGTAAACGTTACTTCGCTACCAATTACGGGTTGGTAACGGTCTTCGTTGTTACCGCTGTAGCGCAGCACAAAACCATCCGCGCCCAGCTTAAAGGGCACGATACTTCCAACGTACTCGCTGTCGTGGATATTTACCTGCCAATCGTTGCCGAGGTCGTCGGTAAATTCTGCTTGTAGTCGTATCGGGTCAGCCATTAAAATCCTCTTACACGGTTTCGGTCAATTGCATTTCGTTCGCTCGTTAACAATATGTCGCGGCCGCTGATCTTGCCGGTAACTTGTACCTGCTGCCCGCCCAACATGCCTCGCAGCTTGTCGAGTGGCGCGATAACTTCCGGGTTCGTCTTTGCGCCGGGGTACTCACCGACAAGGCCAAGCGTCGGGCCGCTTACTATGCCGCCTTCGCTGAACTGTGGAATACCAAACCCAAAACCGCTTTTAACGAAGCCTTTTAAGCCGCCAACCGTACCGGCAAAACCGGGAATGAATGCCGACAATACAGCAAAAGTTGCAACCATTGCAGCAAGTTTTATTGCAATGGCCTTGAGGGCTTCTAACAAAGCATCCTTAAACGTAGTTGTTCCTGCAATTACGCCTTGGAATGTTTGCGTAAAGAATCCCCCAATATTCGCGGCAACTTGTTGCATGGTTGCTTGTGCTGCTGCTGCCGTAGCCCGTATACGGTCGCCTGCCGCAGCTAATTCGTCTTCATCGCCGAAAACCTCATCAACGAAATCGAATTCTGATAACTCTAAATCCGGCTCAATCTTGCCAAAAAAGGCTTCGTTTAAATTGACGTCGGTATCTACTAACTCGTCGGCCTGCGTGCCAAGCTTTGCCAATTCCTGCTGCAACTTATAGGCTTCGGCCGATGCCTTGACCATTTCGAGCGTAAGCGTGTTTGTAGTCGCTGCCGCCGCTTTGTTGCTTTCCGCGTTGCTGTTCAACGATTCGTTCACGTTGGTCAACATCGCGTTCATCTCGTCCAGCTCGGACGTAGCTGCCGCGTACGCTGCTGCGGATTCTTTCGCTTCCTTTATCGCCTTACCGCCGTAACCTTCGTCAACAATTGCTTGCTTCGTGTCGCGTTCGGCTTTTAAACCTTCTACAATTTCTTGCTGCTTTTTTATCTGCTCTTCGATATTGCGCTTTTGCTCTTCAAGCGTCAAACCTTTGTTGGCTTCTGCAAGCGCATCTACGGCCGTTACCGCTTGTTTCGTTTCGTCGGTCAGCATAATAATTGCACCAACGAGAACCGTAAGCCCAGCGGCAACGAGGCCGAACGGGTTTGCAAGCATTGTAGTATTGAGCAAAGCGAACGCCGTGCGCGCCATCTTTATACCGCTTACGAGGTTGGGTAAAATCAAAAGTACAGGGCCAATGGCAGCAGCAACGCCGGCAATGGCAAGCGCCAAAGTTTTTGTGCCGTCGCTCGTTCCTTGCAAAAACTGCACAAATGTTTTTAAGCGGTCTACAATTGGGCGCAAATACTGCACCAAAAGACGGCCAATTTCTTCCTGCAAATCGCCGAACGAATTGGCGAGCTGCGTGAATCCGCCGTCGGCTTCGGCTGCTGCTTCTGCACTGCCGCCGTATTGCTTGTTTAATTCGTCCAGTATCAGCGTTTGCGCTTCGGCAAGGTTGCCCGTTTCCGTGAGGCTTTTAATTACCGCTTTTTGGTCTTCGCTAAACTGGATACCCGAACGACTCAACGCGCTGAGGTTTGCAACTGGATCGTTCAACGCTTTGCCCAACTGAATACTTGCGCCCTTCAAATCGCCGTCCAAGCGCGTAGCCAAATCTAAGGCGGCTTGCTGCGTGCGTGCAAAGTTTTGGCCGCTGATATTCGTAAACGTCAAAAGCTGCGCCGTGGCATCCTTTAAAATAACTTCATCGCCAAACAGCGTTTTGTTTTGCAAATCGGTCGCCATCTTTTGCAACTCCTGAGAAGTAAACCCGACTTGCCCGGCCGTCGATTTTAAACCGGCTTCGACCTGTGCGATCGCTTTATTTTGTTCGCGGAATGCCTGCACGCTGGTCGCGCCCATAATAGCAAGCGGCGCGGTAACTCCTACCGTAAGGTTGCGCCCTAGGTTTTGGATTTCGCGCGTGTTCTTCGCAATGGTTTTGCGAGCGTCGCCAAGGTCTTTGTTGAGCTTCGAAGTATCCGCGCCAACTCGTAAAATTAAATCGCCTAGTTTCGCCATGTCATTGTGCTAATGAACGCAAGATACTAAACCCGTCGGCGGCCTTTTCTTTCTGCTCCCACGGGAAGGTTGCCAAATCCTTCGGCGTTATCCGTTTCTTTACGTGTGGATTTACTACGATGGCAGCCAGCCAGCGCGTACGCTCCCATTCCGCCTTTTCGCGTTCTTCGATTTGTTTGTAGTGCCCGCGCATGGCGTTACCAAATTCCGAGAACGTAAGATCATAAAGCAAAACGGGGTTAAGCCGCAATTGGCCTAACCCCATTTCCTCAATTTCGTCCCAACTCAACGGCTTGCCTTGGCCCTCGTTTTTTTTTGATTGCCCATACAGTCCGCAACGGTTTTGCTAAGTGCAGGCAGGTCGGCAATTTCAATCAGTCCGAGGAAATCGTCAACGTCCATTTCGAACGCCATGCCTTGCGCCTTGCAACCTTCCTGAACGAAGTAATAAACCAGCTCAGGAATTAACGTTACGTCGTTGCTGTCAACCTCGGCAACCTTTTTGCCGGTGTTGTCTTCAAAGCGTTTCCATGCTCGCATAGTAGCGCGAACCGGAAACGTCTTGCCGTCGAGTTTAATTTCTACCATGCAGCGAAGTTATTACGCAATTACTTCGCGTACAACTGTGCCAGTAACTTCGATTGTCATTGAAAAACCTACGTTGTCTTCAACGCCTGCGGTTTGTTCGAGGCTGGTGATGTATCCAGCAACATCGAACTGCTCGTCGCCTGCGTTAGCCGCTGAACCCGAACCCGTGTTCGTGAAGATTACGTACAATTTGTCGCCTGCGATTTGGTGATCTACCAAAGCGTTGAAACCGTTTGTAGCATCCTCAGCAAACAAACCGGAAAGGCTCAGGCTTGCCGACTTCAGGCCGGGCAAAAGCTCGCGCCAACCGCCGCTTGTTTTCGTGGTGATGTCGCGCATGTCGGTGGACATACTGATGCTGCATTCTGTTACGTGGTCAACTACTACCTCGCTGTCGTCCGTCGTGCCCAAAAAGACGCGAATGGACGAGCTGTTAATGATGCCTGTTGTTTGGGCCATTATTTCTTAGATTTTTTTGGTTCTGTCTTTTCGGGCTTGTCCAAGTATCCGCCTTTCTTGAGCTTTGCCGCAAATTTGTTGGATACATCTACAACCGTACCGGCGGGCCATTTCCAACCGTCTTTGTTGTAGGGTTTTTGAATCGTTACCTTCATGGGTGCAATTTACTGAATTTAAATTTCGTCAGTTTCGAACCAACCGTTTTGCACCATGTAGTCATGATCCCGCACCGTCGTCGTGCTGGGTATGATGTGCTGGAACGGAAATTTGTGATTCGTCTGCACGTATGCGCTCAGCTCAAACCGCTCGTCATTGGTCAGCTCAGGAAAGCAAGCGACCAGCTTCTCCAGCGTCGCCGCTTCGTGAACGTGGATCAGGTAATCCGTATCCACTTGCAGCGCGTTCTGTACGCCGTCGGGGTGGACTACGATACCGAACACGGTGGAAGCCGCTTCGCCTTCTGCCTGAATGAGTACGGGCCGCGAGATGTTGTAGAGTTCTCGCGTGATTTGGTACGCTCTTCGTTCGCTTGTCTGCGTGGCGGTTGGAAGTACTATGATATACTGCATCAGTAGATTGAATAGAAGGTGTTGATGTTGTCCTCGATGTTCGTGCGGTTGCTGGATTGGTCCGAGTCCCAAAAAATAAGCTCCTGCATATTACCGTTTAATTCGTTGCCATCTACATTATAACGCGCTCCAATCGTTATACCATCGGCAGAATTACTACCAAGGTTACCGCTTGCTATTGAATTTCCATTCAAATGATAGGTAGAAGAAGCGCCATTAAACAAAGCGAAGTGCAGGTTTTGGTTTGTGTTCTTTGTGCCTGATGCAAGAATAGAACCGCCAAACAAACTAAATCCGTCAGCCGTACTATTTTGAAAAGCTAATAAACGATTGGTACTATCGTCACCATCAAAGAAATAATTTACGTTTGAGTCGTTTGTTTTTGCAACTATTGTTGAGGTTGCGGCTTGAGTAAGGCTAACGGATGAAGCTACAAAATTATCACCGCTTCCATCAAACTCCACCGCAGGTTTCCCGTTCTCCGTCACCACGCCCGTAGTCCCGTCGTAAATCTTCGGCATATTCGCCGTCACTCCTTGCGTCGCGTCGTTGCTGTTTCCCGATTGGTCGTACCAAACCGAAACAAACCCGTCGTTACTTCCGCAATGCGCAGCAAGTGCAACCGTATCCACCTCGCCGAACACGTTGAAACCGATGTCCGCATAACTCGAGCCGTTGTAAACTTCTACCGCGCTCCCTGTATACGTCGAGTCCAAAAGCCGCAAGGAATAAGCAGCCGCCGCCCCTGAGTACGTGTCGAGCAGTGGCGTGTTTTGGGTGAAGTAGTCGCCTATATTGGATTCGATGGAGTTGCGGTTTGCGGTGGATTTTGTCGAGGAATAATAAATAAATTCCTGATAATAAGGAGCCGAAAAAACATTAAAATACAAACGCCTATCTATGAAACTGCTGTCGTCAACGTCAACCGTTGCCTGTGTTTGGCTTTCGGTGTTATCCCATATAAAATCTCTATTTACAGAGCTTGCTGTAGTTCCGTTTAATCTGTAGCTGTTAACAGTTACGCCGCTACTTGTGCCGCCTGTATTGCCGTCATACCCATAAAAGTAATATTTGTTTGTACTGTCCGAAGTAGCTATATATCGCGGCGTTGCGACCGTTGGACGTTGCAATGTCATAAAAAGATGCCCCGTTGAGCTTCCTGTGAAAGATGCGTCATATGTTCCGCCGTCAATGTACAGCGTTCCGTTAATCTTTTTTAAAGCTCCTGAATCATATATTGTGCCTTCCGTCACCGCACTTGCATCTATTGAATTTCCGCTTTGGTCTTTCCACGTTACCACGGTACACGTCGTACCCGTGCAAAACGTTTCTATCGCGCTCTCGTCGATGTCTCCATCTACAAAGCCTATCGTAGTCGTCGTCGAATCCGATGCCCTGCGGATAACCATGCATTCGGTTACGTTGCCGTTCAGCCGCCGCGTGGAGTACGCCGCCTCTGCTCCGCTTCCGTAGCTCTCATTTAAGAGACCCGTAAACGCGGGCGCTTGCGCTACCTCCTCCCACGTCATCTTTAGGCTAATCGGAACCGTGCCGCCCGTGCGTTCCTTCAGGTAAGCAAGCAAAGCCGCCTTCGCATTGTTGAATGTCGTATTGTCGGCGATGGCTGTAAACTGCGTCCAATCGGCTGACGTGTCGGGGTCGGCCTGCGCTTTCTCAGCGTACCACAACTTTCGCCGAATATCGTAACCGCTGGTGGGCGTGTCGCTTGACGCCGATTCGCTTAACCCGTCGCCGTCCGCTTGTGCCGTATAGTACAGTTCGACCGTTTCCGTAGCGCCTGAACGCAATGTGCCAGCTTCTGAGCTATAACGTTGGTGGTAGTACGTGTTGGGAACGGAAGGAATAGACAAAGCAGATGCCGCCCAGTATGCGCCATTGTATTGCAGCACCGCGCCTGAACTTGGCGTTGGTACTTGCACATCGTCTAATTCGTCCAGCGTCGAAGCGCCCGCCGTGCCGCGCGACCAAAAGCCGCTTGTGTATACAAGCGCTTCGCCCTCGCTAGGCGTGCCAACTATCTTAACGTCGTCGAGATCGTCAATATTGTCAGGTATGGTATTTAGCTCCGTCTGCAATCCCGTGACGCTACTAATTGGCAAGGTTAATTCGTCTTGGTCTATGGTTTGCCAAGTGTCCTGCCCGTAAGCAAGGAGCTGCCCCGCTGACGGTACGCTCGCATCTACGTCAGTAAGATCGTCCAGCGTTTCCGCGCCGCCCGCGTCGTCTGCCGCTTCCCAGTTGCCCGTGGTGCTGTTGTATGCGATTAGTTGCCCGTTTGTGACGCCTGTTACATCTACATCGGAAAGCTCGCCAAGCTCCACGCCGGTAATGGGTGAACCTTGCGCAATTTCAAAACCGCTGCGGCTTATACGTACGTCGTAGTCGGCGTTAATGTTGTAAGCGCGTTGCGGTTCGTCGAAGTCGATTACTTCGTTTAGGTACTGGATGCTTTGCACGTTAACGCCGTTGTACGTACCCTTCACGCGGTCGAGGGCAGCGCGAACGGCTACGGCTAAGTCGATGCATTCCGTGTAGCTTTGCGAGTAAATATTAACCTCAACTTGCGCGGTATCGAGCTTCGACGGTTCGGGCTTCGTATCGGTCGGCTCGTTGTTGGCAATGGCGTAAACGATATAGGGCAAATCGGCATCCTGCTGCGCTATTTCCGGGTAAACGCGCGTACTTACTACGTCCGTTACGTCGGTCGCATTGGTCAAAAGGTAGTATATCGCTTTTCCTACAGTCATTTCATGTATCGTTTAAACTCGCTTCGGTACAAACTTACCTGCGCTTTTTTTACCGCTGGTTGCGCTAAGGTCAAACCGCGCTTGAATGCGCCCGTGTTTTTGGTCTTTAAGCGTGCCCCACGTCGGCCGGGTATCATTCCTTTCTCCATCTGCGAAGGCCGTGCGCCCATTTCTACGATGTGAGCGAACCAACCGTCTGCGCTTTCGCGAACTTTGCGTTTAAAGCGTTTGCTGCCGCCCGGATTGACTCGCGGCCCAGCTATGGCGGTATTGCTTCCCTTGCTAAACCAAACGCCAATAGACGCTTTCAATTGGCCGCTACGTACGATTGTTTTTGTCGTGCCGCCGCCTTTTTTTCTGCGCTTTATTATAATGTCCTCAGGGTAATTTGTAATCTCGGCTCGCTGAATAGGTACGTAAACGCGCGCCGCCTTACGATTTACCTTTTTCAGTTCTTTGTGCTGGATGCTTCCAAACCGCGCAGCGCGATCTAAACGCTTTTCGATTTTTCGCAATTGTCGTTGCATATCGTCCATTATTCACCTCGCAAGCTGGTTACAATTCTTAAGCCTTCCGCGCGCCCGATTTCCTGCACGCCTTCAATTTCATAAATATCGCCGTTGTAGCTTACGCGGTCGCTGGGCCGTACGCCGCTAACGTCGGACGAATAACGAATAATGAAATGCACCGGTTGCCGGCTGTAAAGTTGGTCGCTTTGTACAGCTTCGCGGCCGCTGCCTTCTTTGTACTGTATTTCCGCCCATACCGTCGCCAGCGTACCCCACGTTTCCGCGCGTTCGCCGTACGCATTTGCTGCCAACGTAGCGCGTTGCAACGTTATTCGCCTGTCCATTGTGCCAAACCTCATACAGCTAAAATATTGCGGTACGGTGAAACAAGGGAATGAATACCTAACGGCAACTCGTTTAGCTTGGTGCGCGTTACCTGCTGGCGGTTCTCGTACAGATGCCCAACGAGTAAACGGATCGCGTGCAAAACGGGTTCGGGTACGTCGGCTTCGGCGTACCCTACGTTCATATTGATTTGTACGGCGTGAAATGTATCGTCGTAAAGCTGTGGCACGTTGTCGAAGGTGATGCGCGCCGACTTCGTTTTAATGTCGTACCAATACTTCGCTGCGGGCAGCGTCTGCGTGTCGCCATTCGCGTCGGTGTACGTGACTGAAGAAATCGAGTTCACCGGCCCGACTGGGAACCGCGCGTTATAAAAAAAGTCGAGGTAGCCCACGGCCGTAACGTCGCCCAGCCGCGTATTGCAATAGTCCTCGATCCACGAAATAGCGGCCGCGCGCAGGCTTGTTATTAGCGTGTCTTCGTCGCTGTGGTCAACGCGCAAATGTTCTTTGAGGTCGGCAACCGTTATCACGCTGTCGAGCGTCGGCGTACCTGTTATTTCAACGGTCATCATGTCGCTAAAATACGGACAAAAAAAAAGGGCGACCGAAGCCGCCCCTTTCTTAGAATTCACTTAAAATCAAGTCAATTGCGTAGCCTTCGCGAGTGCGCCGGGCTGGCGTACGTCGAAGTCGAAGAATCGGTTGACGTGCAATTTGATTTGTGCAGTGCCTGCCGCGCTGTATGGATCAACTAACAAGTCGATTCCTCCAAAGTAAGCGAGGATACCGCCCTGTGCGAAGTTACCGAACAACATTTGACCGGCTGCGGTTGAAGCATCAGCCAACAAACCATCCACCAAATAAGGAGTAGCAACCGCACGGAAACCGTTGAACTGTCCGTTTTCCCACAGTGGAGAAACAGAAGCTACTGCCGCTTCAGCCTTGGAAAGCTGGTAAGCAAGTGGAGACATGACGTAAACGCCGCCGGCCAAGTTGCCACCGTCTGCCAATACTTCGGCTTCCATTTTAAACGCCAAAGCAGCGTTCAAAGCAGTATCGCCTGATGTTGAGACGTTGATTGCAGTTGAAGCTAAAACCGTATCGAAACAAGCGTCGTCAACGTAAGCGTTCATAGCTGCGGCCAATTCGCCGGCAATCAATGAATCGACTTCTGCACCGCCCTGCAATACCAATTGCTTGCTGTAAGTGGTGTTAGCAGAAACGCGTTGTGGAGAGAGTGTCAACTCGTCCATCTCCATGCTTGAAGCTGCGTTCGCGTCAACTTCTCCTTCGCCAGTTCCTGCCGCCTTAACGCTTACGCGTGGGAACTGCAAGTTACCGGTAGCGTTACGGATAACGGTTGTGCCCAAACCTTCGATAACGGTTGGAGCGCGCAAAGCCTCAATTGCTGCCGGAACGGAAGTAGGAACAAAGCCCGAACCGTCGCCGCTGCCTGCTTGGAAGTCGTCAGCACCTCCAGCACGCAAAGCAATGGTAGGAATGGCAATCTGTCCGGCCATCTGCAAGCCCTGTGAACGTGCTTCCTTCTGTGCTTCCGCTGCCCATTCAGCTTCCGCGCCTTCCAAGTTGCGGCCGTTGGCTACTGCTGCAACCGCTCGGCTGATGCTAAACGAACCGTTCACGCGCTCAACTTCGCGCTGCTCGGCGTTAGATGCCGATCCGCTTTGCGCCATGCGTGCGACCATTTCCTGCTCGCGCTGCTTGTGCTTAATTTTTACATCCAAGTCGGCAACCATGTTGTCGAGCTTGTCGCATCGTTCCTGCTCGGCCTCAGTCAATGAACGGCCTTCGCTGTCGGCCTTCTGTCCGATACCTACGAACTCTTCGTAGTATGCGGAACGTTGGCCCTTTAAATCGTTAAGAGTCATATTTGATAAATTAAATTCTGATTTCTGCGTAAAGTTACGCGCTTCGGTTTTTATGGTTTCAGGTTCTGCGCGCTCTTCCGTCGCCGGTTCTGCTGCTACCTGTTCGTCGTTCAATTCCTCCGCTTCCTGCGCCGCCGCTGCCATGTTTCGCGCGTATACTGAGGTCGTAGCCGAAGCCGGATAAGTCACCGCGCTCGTGTCTAATAACCTGCCTACCTTGGTAATGGTTCGCGTGCTACGGTCTTCGCTCCATTCGTCGGCGTCAATCGTAAACGCAAACGAACTTTGGGTAATGTCGCCTCGCTTAATCAGCTTGTAAAGGTCGCGACCGTCTTGCGTGTCGGCCAAAGCCGCACGGTATCTCAAGCCCGTTTCGTCGACGGTAAGTTCTAACGTACCGTTCGTAGTTCGTGCCAATGGCGCGCCGGTATGGTTTAGCAAGAACCGAACGTCGTCGCCTAACACGTCATCGAATGCGCCGCGCGCTACTGACTCTTTGAAATACCCTAAATCGTATTCCACTTCGAAGTTGCTGGCGTAACCTTCCACGATTAACGAATCGTCGCCGGCGGCCCGCACTTCGGCGGTTCTTAATTCCACGTCTTCACCATACTGCGCACGCAGCTCGGCTTCGTGGTTGTTGTTCTTTTCTTCCATTTTATTTATTGTTTTGCGCGCCCAAGGGAGCATAGATTTACCGCCCCATGCGTCATACATCAAACCGCCGCACCCTTCGTCGTAAGGTACGTCGGCGTTTTGTGCGTGACGGCTTAAAAAGCTGTAAACGCGCTTTACTGTGTCCAAAGATAGCTTTTCCCGTTTGGCTATGCTGTTAGCCCTCGATTTACCTACCGGCGTGCCACAACTGCCCCAACCGTTTTCGTCTGCCCATTTCAACGCGCGTTTGGCGTTATTTACCGCGCTTTCGGGGTAATCATTGAACGCCATCCGTGCTAAGTTTATCCGAGTACGCGCCGAGCCTGTCAAGGGCAATTTGGTTTACCTGAACTACGTGCGTATCGCCGCCCTCGGTCGGGTTCATATCTTCCTTTTGCCGCACTTCGTTAATGTTCAAAACGCCGTTTTGCAGCATCTGCGTATAGAACGCCGCACGGCTTTGCATGTCGCCACGGTACAAATCGTTCAAATTGAACTTGCTGTACAGCTCCGGCCGCTCGCGTGCCTGCAATAACTTCCGATCAATTTCCTGTTCGATGCGCTTTGCCCACGGCGTAACGGTATGGCGTGCGAATTGCAAATTTTGTTGCTCGACGTTGTTGTACGTCGTCTGCGATTCCAGTTGCACTAAGGCAGGCGGCACGCTGAAAATGCGGCAAATCTCTTCGGCCTGAAACTTGCGCGTTTCTATGAATTGCGCTTCGTCGGGGCTAATGCTGATTCGCGAATACTTAAACCCGAACGGCAAAAGCTTCGTGCCGGCCTGCTGCTGCGCCTTGTTCCAGCTTTGTTGGATAATATCCATTTGTTCCTTTTTCAAAGGCTGGTCGCTGGATAGTATGCCGGTCATTTGCCCGCCGCTACCAAAGTATTCCGCGCCAAACTCCTCGGCGCTTTTCGCTAATCCGAGGTTTTCGCGGTGCAAACGGATCGGGCTTTTGCGTTGCAGGTTGCAAATTTCCAGCATGTTTTCAGGCTGCACCATTCCGACATTCTTAACCGAAAAAACGGGCTGGCCGTTAACAAACTTGCGGTCGACGTCGTAATAGTCCAAGCAAACAAGCTGCGTTGCGTAGCCGCGTGCGTCGCGTTCAATCAGCGCGTAGCCGCAACCATTCAACACGGCGTGGCTAATAATGGTTTCCCAAAATTCGAACGCCGTTTGATATTCGTTCGGCTTGTATTTGATTACATCGAACGCAGGATGCACGTTCGCAACGTCAATGTTGCGGCCGTTGCGTTCGTAAATATCGAGGTTCAAGCTGGCAAGCGTACTTGCGATTTTGTACGTGCAAGCGTAAACCGTGGAAATCGTAAGGGCCGTCGCTTCGTTTACGTTCGCGCCGCTAATCGTGTGGCCGTAAATCCCTAGCTCGTTGGGAATTGCTTGGCTGTCGTATTTGCCTACGCGGTAACGAAAAAGCGCGTTGAATCTGTCGCGAAGTGTTGCCATATGGTTCGCAATTTACGAAAGGGAAATTATGTCGAATATGGTGTCGGCTGCGCCGCTCGTTTTGTGGTGGCCGTATTCGTTCATGGCAATTATTGAAGCTATAACGCCGTCGACTTTTTTGCTTTCGTGCTTCTCTTTCGTCACGCGCTTGTTCTCGTTTACGTCGGTGTAAACCACGGCGCAACCCATTTGCCAGCGCAGCACCTCATTACCGCCGTGAACAATATTCCCTTTCATCATTTGCATTTCAAATTCCTTCGTTGGGCCGTTCATCGTCGTAATGTTCTGCGCCATTGGGTGCATTTCAATATCGTCTTGTATCAGCTCGCTAACGATGTAGGTGGAGAACCTCGGATCGTAGCCAATGCTGCGCACGTCGTATTTGCTGCACGCCTCGACTATGTGTTCTTTGACGTACCGAAAATCGGTTACGTTGCCCGGCGTTATTGTTATATGCCCATCCTTGGCGAATCGGTGGTAATCAATGCCCGCGCTTAGTTTCTTGGAATCGGCTTTGTCTTGGTTTACGAACTGGTGCACGATCAAGTAAAAGCAGTCGCATTCGTCGTCCCTGAATAGCAAAGCAAAGGCGGTTAAATCTTGCGTACTTGCTAAATCGAGGCCGCCAAAAGCCGGCAAGCTGGGCAGCTTTTCCCACGGTATAGGGTCAGCGCCGCGCATGAAAACGTCATCGGGAATCCAAGCTGTTTCGGCGCTCGTCCAAATATTCAGGTTCAGCCGTAGAAACGTGTTCAGGTACGACGGGACGTTCTGCGCTTTCTTGCTTTCTTGTTCAAAGTACGCTTTCGTGCAGATGCTGCCATATCCCGGATTGGCTTTCTTCCATGTTTCTTCGCTTGTCCAATCATCGCTTTCATCAGCGGCATAAAGTACCGGTAAAAAAGTTTCGTCGCGTAGAGTGCCCGCCGCCACTTGTTTAGCGTACTCATGCACTTCAAAACAAATCGAATTACGGTCATGGCCTGCTGTCGTTAGTGCGATAATCAAAGGCTGCGTACGTGCGCCCGTAGACGTGACGAGAACATCCCACAAATCGCGGTTGGGCTGCGTGTGCAACTCGTCAAATATAACGGCGTGGCAGTTAAACCCGTGTTTCGTGCTGGCTTCCGCGCTGATGCTTTTGTAGAAGCTGGATTTGTATTCGATTTGCGAACGCAACACCTTGGCGCGCTGGCTCAAGTGCTTGTTGTTGTGGATCATCTCCTGCGCAATCGAAAAAACTATGTTCGCTTGGTTGCGGTCGCCCGCGGCGCTTATCACTTCCGCGCCGGGTTCGTTATCTGCAAACAGCATGTACAGCGCAATGGCCGCACTTAAATTCGACTTGCCGTTCTTTCTTGGTATCTCAACGTAGCAGGTGCGGTACTTCCTGCGGCCGTCGGCTTTCTTCCATCCAAACAGCGGCCGTATTATGTCGTCCTTTTGCCAATCCTCCAGCAGGAACGGTTGCCCGCCTAACTCGCCTTTGACGTGAGTACAAAACTTTTCAATGAAGTCAACGGCACGGCTGGCGCTTTCCTCGTCGAAATAATATTCAGGAGAAATAGCCGTCAACGCTTTCTTCGCTTTCCGTCGTTGTACCTACCAACCTTTCGAGCGTGGCAATCATGGCCTGCTTACGCATTCGCGCTTCCTTGAGTTGTTGCCATTCCGGGCGCGCACGGCTGTACACGTCGCCGCTTTTGCCCGTCACCATGTAGCAAGTACCGTTTTCGTTGCAATACGCCTGTAGCATTTCCTCTTCAATTTCTACGCAGGCCAGCGTTTGAATCAACGATTTTACGCCGCTTGTGAGGTCGTTTCGCGTGCTGTATTCCGCTACGCGCTCCGTATATCGTTGGAATTGTGCGTCGTTCATGCGCCCAATTTACGGGCGTTTCCCTTTAGGTTTCAAGTAGACGCGAAAAAAAGAAGAG
>Ga0208767_1001051_pt1 | contig 22099 bp, 29 predicted proteins | sample VirMetDEL_Mar_21_FD_184514 | JGI IMG/M metagenome (GOLD analysis project Ga0208767, IMG submission 184514) | Aqueous microbial communities from the Delaware River and Bay under freshwater to marine salinity gradient to study organic matter... | ecosystem: Environmental > Aquatic > Marine >... | reverse complement strand
CAATAGCTGGGCATTGGTTATTGGTAATAATAGGTTGAACGTGTTGATAACCATCAAAATGTCTACAAATCTCTTTTAAAGGTATAATCATTTTATGATGAGATATTTTTTTATATTCAGATAGATTTCTACCAAAATAGTCAGGACGTGGGAATGTAACATCACCAAGTTCTCCATCACACCACCAATTATAATATAAATCTTTAGTTATAATTTGAATACTGTCAAGATTCTCATTTACAACTGAAAGGTAGGTATCTTCTTCTTTATAGGTAGAGAAGTTCAGGGGGGCCGTTCTAATGTTTTCGGGGTAATGGGAAAACTGTAGGGAACATAATTTTTCTCCCCTCATTTTTTCTACTAAGTCTTCTAAGTATTTAGTACTAGAATCCAAAAATATATGATCATGGTTACAATAAAACCAAATTAATTCATCATCCAGAAGTTCATAATCTTTCTTCCATTCACTTTGGAGATAATTTCTTCCCCAATTTAATATTAAATCAAAGTTTTGAAATTCATCTTTAATAAAATCTTCTAACTCTTGTTGGCGAGGCTTGTAAATAGGGTCTAATTCTATTTTTAATATAACTTTTTTCCATGGATAAGCAACTGCTAAACTTGCTAATGAATATTTAAAGATATCAAAGTTAGAAAAAGATTTTAAATTTTCTCTAAAAACAAATCCTTTTCCTATAGGTGGTTTTGTTTCGGTTATAAAAGTATTACAAAATAAAATCATATTTTAATATCTTTAATACCTTTGTTTCTTGTTAGGCAAATGTGGTCAGCTGATAGGGTTCCGTTTGGTTTATTATCATTTATAAGAACTCTCTTACCACCACCAATACCCATAATTAATTGGTCGTATATGATCCCTGCTTTACTTAATTGCAACTCAGTAACCGAACGCAAACTTTCTTTCCTACCTGTTGTTAATATTATATTGTAACCCATCTTATCCCACTCTAATAGCTTTTCTAGGGTACCCTCAAGTAATTCTAAAGTATGGGTTGGTAATTGTGCATCTGTTGGTTTACTATGCTTTACCAAAGTTCCATCAATATCACAAAATATAGTTATAGCTCTATTATCGGTCATATAAATCTAATTTTTGGGTTTATGTTATCTAATATATCTTGTTTAATTTCATCATTATATCCCCCAGCTCTCAAAATAACTAATGCCTCATCTATATCTTTTAAGATTTTTGGAGATTGTGATATTAGGTTGGTTCCATATAATCTCTTATTTTCTTTCTCAACATCATTATCTAATATACACACTAAATCCTTTTCATCCAATCCAAAGGCTAACAAGTATTGAGAAAATATGTGAGCCCCAAATAGGTACACAGGTTTGGATTGGTTTTTAATGATATTATTTATTTGTTTTACATCACTCTGATAAAAATCTATGTACTCTTCAAATACTTTTTTATTTGTTTCATATAAACTGTCATCTAAGGTAGGAACTTCTATTGGAAGAGATGTTTTTTTAGCACTATAAAATAAGCTATGGGCTTTTCCATTCATTTGATGGGAGTGTTTTTCTATCACTTCAAATCCATATTTTTTTAGAAAATACTCTACATAATCAGCAGTAAAATATATAGTGTGTTCAAAATTTATACTGTTACTCCATTTATTTTTTAGAAAATACTCTAGGTTAGGGATAGATAGTATTAAAGTGTCTCCCTCGTTCATAAACGAAGACTTGTTACGCATAAATTCATCCGGATTATATACATGCTCCAATACATGAGAATGTATAACAGTATCGAAGGTTTCATTTGATGTAAATGTATCATCAAAAAATCCTTTTACTACGTTTACAGGTAGTGTTTTTGGTATTGAAGGGTTTGGTTCTATGATTGTCCATTTTAAGTTAGGATTAACGTCTAAGCAATTTTTTGCTAATTCGCCATGAAGCCCCCCTATCTCTAAGACGTTGTTTGGTTTATATTTAATAACAAATTCAGAAAAGGCTTTATGGTGTTGTTTCCAAGTATCTCCTACAGTTCCAGAGCCATGAGACATCGCATAAACTACATCTAAAGGTAATACAGGATTTAGTTGAATCGCACCTGAGGAAGTGCTAATTTTCCAACTCATGTCAGACTTTACATCTTGATCAGCTTCACTATCTACACATCCCATAAATACAGGAAAATCCTTAATGGTATAGAGATCTTCTAAATCAACTTTACCAAGAACAACATCTTTATCTCTACTTATACAGTTCATATAATTTATTTTTAATGTTAGTTTTAATTTGTTTATTAATGTATAGATATTTACTTCTTATTGATTTAAAATCGGGATAGGATAAAACATAATGACCACAAATATCAATTAATTCCCTTCGATATAGTTTAGGATCAAAATCCTCATCAACCCATTTTTCCCATCTTTTAGAATTATAACACATTTCCCAAAATTTATCGATAGAACCAAAATCCCAATTTTTTTCCATCTCTTTTATATAGGTTTGGGTTTCAATTAAACCAAATTCAGGAGCAATATTTACAGAATCTAAACCTAAAGACATTTTTTCTTTTATTAAATCTGGGGGTATATAGTCCCCATTATGTTCTTTGGATAAGAGATTCCAAGATTTAGCTATTTTTATCATAGATAAAAGTCGGTCTTTGTTATATTCCCCGGTATTAGTGTTTTTCTGTAATGAAGTACCAGATTGGATAACTAAGTATTTTATTTGATTAAAAACTTTTTTATCTAACCTAACATGAAGATCATTTACTAACCTTTCTAATTCTTCAGATTCAAACCTTCTAATAGCTTCTTCTGTTCCAATTTCATATTGAATATCTGGATTTAAATTATAACAAAATTCAATCATATTGATAGTCCATTCTAATCCCTCTTCATATTTAGGATATTTCTTCCATGGGTCAATATGAATATAATTAAAGTATTTACAATCTTCTTCTAAAGATTTAAACCCATCATCATCTATATACCCTTGTCCTGGGCCTGAATGATCTCTTTTTAAAATTAAATTTTTAGAATATTTACTAAATTCTTTTGTAGTCCAATTATTGACATACCCCCCATCCCATTCTACTTGCCTTCTTGATGGGATTAAACCTATTTGTTTTCCTGTTTCTTGAGTAAATTCATTTATAGCATCTACTACATTTCTAGACATAGGACCTATAAAATATTTAATATTTTCCATTTACGTATAATTTAAATTGTTCTTTAGCTATAAGTTTAGATATTTTCTTTCCTTCTTCTGTGAATGGCCTAGCATCTATAACTTGTAATTTATCAGAAATAACTTCTATTGGTGTTGCATTAAATATAATACCTGTTTCTAGGCATCCCAAGTCTCCCCAATTTTTTCTATGGAAAACTCTATACTTAATTTTTAATAAATCACAAGCTGCCTGGACTGATCTTCCAAACCCTCCATTTCCCACAATATGAAGAAAATCTATTTTTTGTTTAGAAAGGTATTTAAATACTCCTATTTTATCTAAATTATAACCTAACAATTCACCCTCAATGTTTATTACAGTATTTATAGCTCCTATCTGTTTATCTTCTTTTAAAACAGGATTAACATACTTTAAAATTTCCCTTTTAAAAGGCATACTCACAGCAAAACCCCCAAAATTAAGGGTTTTGGCTGCTTGTATAGAATTTTCAATATTATCTGAATAAAAGGATTTATATATTGCGTTTATTTTATGTTTTTTAAATTTATTATTAAAAAATTCACACCCATTATTTCCTGGGTTTTGGCTAAAAGACCCATATATAATAGTATCTTTATTGGGAAACATCAGATAACATCTCTATTGATTTAAACCAAAGCATTTTCCCAAAATTATCATCATGTAAAGGAGACATATTTAAAAATATTAGGGCTGTCATTATTTTAATTTTTTCAAGATCAAATCCTCTATCTATAATCCAAGATTCATATTCTTCTTTGAATTTTTTAAGATTTGATGGTAAGTGATAAGTATAACTGATAATAGTTTCTCCTTCGGATAAATCAACAAAACTTTCACCCTTTGCTAAGTTATAAGGAATAATACATCCTCCATATAATTTAGCTAAATCATAATAAACATCACCACCTTTAGTTTCTCCACCAAATGATTCTCTCCAATCTATATAAGTAAACTTTTCATTTTCAGGATTAAATATAATATTATCAAATTGTAAATCTCCATGAAATTTTTCATATACGGTACTAGAAGAAAAATCAGAAATTTTTAAAAACTTAGGTAAGATATTTTGTAAAGGTTCACAGGATTTATTATTAATTGTAAAACTTTGATTATAATATTTTTCACCAAACCTATCTATAAATTTAGCTTTCCTATTTTCAGTTTTATCAATATAAAACTTTTTATATGTTTCTTCATTCAATTCATGAATGTTTGAAGAACGTAAAATAGTATCAAAAAACTCTAAAAATTTATTATAATATTTCAAAGAATCTAAACTATATAAAGTATCTCCTTTTTCCCAATCATAACTAATAAAATAATTAGTACTATAAAAATTAGAGGGAATTAATGATGATAATTTTTTAGCTCTCTTAGATTTATTTTTAATAAAATCAATACTGGGGTTAAATTTAATAAATTTTCCTTCTTTATAAGTAATTTCATCTGTAACCTTATAAAGGGATAAAGGGTTATCATTAAAATATAATTTAGTTCTATTTAAGTCATCTAGATTTCCTGTATCCAACCATTTAAAACTTTTAGTTTTAAAAGAAGGATATGATGAAGGGTTATTAAAAGCAGAAACAATTTCTCCATTTTGGATATTGTTTTCTAATTCTTTCCAAAAAATATCAAAATCCCAAATACTAGCTAAACCAATAAAAGCATTATCAAATCCATTTTCACTTTTATTTTTAAATTCTAAAATGTTATCTTTTAAATCAGTTTTAATTGTAGAATATTTCTCAGGGTAACTAGTAGGATAAACTCCTAACCAATTTCCATCTAAATGGGGCATTTTAGAATCAATAATACAATCAGCAACTACAAAATAAAAAGGACGTTGCAAGTATTCTTTACATTTTAAGGCTGAATATCCAGGTCCTGATCCTTCTTGGTCAATGTTGTCAATATTTACAAATGTAAATTTATAATTAGGATAAGTTAATTGGCAATATTCTTTAAGAGATTCTCCTTTATAACCTAAAGCAACTACAAATTCATATTCATTAGGGAATTTTTCAATTATATATGAAATAATAGCTTTGTTATTAATAGGTAACATAGCTTTATTAACATTTTTAGTTAAATTTCCTAAACGACTTCCTGTACCTGCTGCTAATATTAAAACTGCAGGGGTTTGATGTTCAGCACTAATTTTTCCATCTGTTCTATTAAATTCATCATTAATACGAATCACATCATCTACTTCAGGAGTTGATACTTCTTGAAGAATAATATCTGTAATAGCTATTACCCTATGTTTTTTAGGTGGGGTTACATTAAAGAACTCACCAGCTTTCATAATCTTTTTTTCTACAACTCCTTCATCATTTTCTAACCATACTTCTGCTGTTCCTGAAATGATATAATTTGTTTCTTTTTTAAAGTTATGATATTGATAACTGGTTTTATAACCTGCATTTATATAAATTCTTTTATAACAATAAGCATCATTTAACTCTAGCCATTCTTCTTTACCCCAAGGCTTATGAACTGTCTTTGTATTACCCATTTACTTGTTGATTAATCCATTTAAAAGTTAATTCCATTCCTTCATAAAGTGGTTGGGTTGGTTCCCATCCTATTTTTTCTTTATAAAGTTTATTATCTGAGTTACGTCCTCTAACTCCCATAGGACAAGCAAAGCCATATTTATCTATAAAATCCTGCCCATCTATGTTATTAATTTTAATATCTTTTTTAGATATATCAATTGCCATTTGGGCTAATTGATTAATAGTAACCATTTCTTCAGAACCAATATTTACAGGTCCCATAAATTCTTCTTGGCGCATAAATCGAAGTACTGATTCTAAACAATCATCAATATAAAGAAAAGAACGTGTTTGTAAACCATCTCCCCAAACCTCAATTTCACCATCAGATTCAGCAGCTTTTCTACACATAGCAGCAGGTGCTTTTTCTTTACCACCTGTCCAAGTTCCCATTGGACCAAAGATATTATGGAAACGAGCAACTCTAACATCTAAACCATAGTTACGATTAAATGCTAAGAATAAACGCTCACTAAATAATTTTTCCCAACCATATTCTGAATCTGGGTTAGCTGGATAGGCACTTGATTCTTCACAATTAGGATTATCTGGATCTAATTGGTTATGTTCTGGGTACATACAGGCCGATGAACTATAGAATACTCGTTTAACTGATTTTTTAGCAGCTTCATAAACAACATTTAAATTAATTAAAGCTGAGTTATGCATTACGTTAGCATCATTATCACCTGTAAAAATATACCCGGCACCACCCATATCAGCTGCTAATTGATATACTTCATCAAATGAATTTTCTTTATCATTTTCAGAGTTTTGAATTGGGGAAAACATTACTTGAGATACTACTTTAGGATCTCTTAAATCACCTGAGATATATTCATGGCAAATATCATCATGATTCCAAAATTCATGTTTTTCTTTGATATCCACTACACGAACCCAAAACCCTTCATCTTTTAACCGTTTTGCAAGGTGGCCACCAATAAAACCACCCCCACCTAATACAAGTGCTGTTTTTTTTATATCTGTTTTTTTCATATTGTATTATATAACTGATTTTGTTTTTCTTGTCGTTCTATAGTTTTTTCATGGATTAATGCAAATAAAGGATCAGCAGGCAATTCAGATACTGTTTTATAACCTGTAATAATTTCATGTACAGGTCTTTCCCATTTTATTTCTTCTTTATTTTTAAGAATCCTATCTTGATAATCAGGCCAATTTACCCAACCATTTTCATTTACATTCCATCTCCATTGTTGTATATGTTGTTGAGTAATCCCCTCAACAGTATTTACTCTAGGAACTCTAAACATTTCTACATTACTATTAGTTTCTAGAATGTCAGGTAATTGATTTATAAATTCTTCAGCCAGCATTTCATCTGCGTCTATTTGGAATATATAATCTCCATTACATTTCTTTTTTAAACTATTCTTTAACTCAGAAAAATTTTTATTAAATGTAATAGCATAGAAATTAATAGGGTTGGAATTATAAAATTCCTCTAAAAAATTTCTTAATTCTTCGGGACCATTATTATCCCAAAATACAACTATTTCATCTTGTTCTCTAGAATGTTTTACTAAAAAATTAAGTAAACGTTTAGTTTCTTCTACTTCGTTATAGCAGGTAATTGCATAACTAATTTTCATTATAATATTTTTCTAAAAATTCTAAAACTTGGTCCTCAGCATCGTAGTTGTTTGATGTGTTTTCAACAATTTTTACAACTTGATGCGCCATTTCTTTTAAAGATACATCCATTATTCTTCAATTTCTTGTTTATCAAATATACCAATAAAATCTAAGGCATCCACGAAATCTTTTTCATCATAGTGGGTAATGGTTGACATATCCATCCTCCATTCATAATACTCTCCTTTTTTATTAGGGATAGGATATTTTTCTTTCTCCTCTTCTTTTACAGGTACTGCTTTTACTGATGACCATTTCCAATTATCTGCTCTGGTTCCATTAGCAAATACCATCCCTTTAGAGGGTAAATTAATAACTGTAGGCATCCAAATTTTCCCTTCATCATCTTCTCCCATTAATTCTTTATATAAATCTGGGAGTGTTTCCATTTGTTGTTCAAAAAATTCTTCTCCTTTTTTCATTAAAGAATTAGTTTGAAAACCACACCCATAACACATATAGTTAGTAATAGATTCATTTACTTCTTGAACATAGCAAGCATCCCCCCCGCATCTAGCACACTTAATTAAATTGTCGTAACTCATAATTAAAATTATTTTGCAACTGCCACTTTTTTCTTAGGCAATTCTATTTTTTTTAGTTTTGGTAATTGTAATTTTACTTGTTTAGGAAACTCAGGAATATTGTCTTCAAGATATTTATTTAATTTCTCATCCATTTTCTCCCAACTAAAATTAGTTTTAGAATAATGGGCTTGTCGTTTACCTAACTCGGCATATTTTTTATAATTTTTAAACATATCTTTTAAATAATGTCCAATTTCTCCTGGATTTGGGGTAAACCATTGAGATTCTTTTAAAATCATATCTTTAACTACAGCTGAATCATCTACATTTTTTAATTCTCCATTTATTAAAGTAGTAAATTCTGGGTTTAAAAAATCAATGTGACCACTCCAGTTAGTAGCAATAATAGGTTTTTTAGTTAAACTAAATTCAAGTAAAGGACGTCCAAAACCTTCACCTTTAGTTAAACTTACCATAGCTTTTACTTTAGGATGGTTATAAATTTCATTCATTTCAACATCACTAAATTCCCCATGAAGTAGATAAACATTGGGTAATCTTTGATCACCCATTGTAGCCTTAATTTGGGTAATCTTATCTATAATTTGATCTCTACCCATATATGAGGCTCCGGTAATTGCTGTTTTGAGAATTAATGCAGGAGCATTTTGTTTATTTTTAAATAACTCAAAAAATGCTTTAACTAATAACCCTACATTTTTTCTATCTTCTCCTAGATTACCCTGCATCCAATGTCCTACAAATAAATAAGCAAAGGATTCTTTAATTTGGGGTAAATCAAAATTAGATTTGACAGGTTTGTAAACATCTAAATTAGCTCCTTCAAATAATACTTCAATAGGTTTTTGAACTTTAATTTCTCCAACTGCTTGACCTTGTTCGTTATTTTTAGTATAAACTGAATTTAAGAATGTTTGTTTAGAATGTTCTGATGATACAAAATTAATATCCATTCTATTAATTCCTTCAACCCAACTATGATGAACAATTGTAGTTTCCATTCCTGCAGTCATTCCTATATTATATTTCCCTACAGGATTAAATTCATTTGGAACTGTAATTTGCATCCAAATATCAGGTTTTTGATTTAGTTGAGGTTGGTTGTAAATATATTTAGCTAAAAACCCCCATTCTTCTTCATGGTCACTTATAAACCCATGAGGTGTATTACCCCATCGTTGGGGTAAAAGTTTAACGTCATATTTGTCGGATTTTACAATAGATTTAATAACATCTCGAGAACGGGCTCCATAACCACTATAGGTGTCAAATGGAGCTGATATAAAGAAGGTTGATTTTGACATATAACTGTTTTTTAATAAATTAATTCGTGCATTAGTTTTTCTTCAGGAAGTTCTGTTACATTAATAAATTCATATTTTTCTCTTGGTTCCCAAGTTTCAAATAATTTATTAATATGAGTAATAACTCTGTTCCCCATTTCTTTCCCTGTGAATCCTGCTTCTTCACCTGTAACCCATTCATATCCTGCTTTACCACATTCTTTTCTTTCTTCAGGACTCATGTTATAAAGTTTCATGATTTGTTCAGCTGCATCTTCAGGTCTACATCTATCATCCCAAATGTAAGGTGTTGGGGGAGAACCTTGTAAAGAACGATTAGTTGGATATACAGGGAAAGCCCATTTACCATGTTTTTTATACTTTCCTGTATGGTTAGATGGAACTTCTTTTGAGGGAATAAACCAATTCCCATCTTCATCTTCAAATCTCATTTGATCTTGCATCCCCCCGGTAACATTAGCTATAATAGGAGTTCCCGTTATTAAAGCTTCAGTAAGTGAAAGACCCCATCCTTCATTAGAAGTTAGTAAAATTTGACCATCAGCTAAATTATACATTTTATTTAACTCTTGGGGTGTTATTTTACTTGTAGAAAAAATTATATTTTTAGATTTTTTACCAAATAAATAATCCCTAACAGCAACTAAATTAGTACCATGGTCACTAACAGGTTCTGTATGGAGGAGTAAACGGCATTTATTTGCTTTTTCTTTAGGTAATTTATCTAAGAAATATTTAAAAGCTAATAAAGTATCTGGAATTTGTTTTCTTCTAATATTCCTGGAATTAAAAAATAATATAAAATCAACTTCATCTTTACCACAAATTTTCTTTCTTAATTCTTGAAGTTCTATATCTTCTTTTTCTAAAGGGTGAAATATTTTAGTATTAATACCATGAGGGACATATTCAATAATTTTTCCCTTAGCCTTATCACCTAATGCTAGTTTATTAATTAAAACTGTTTGCTTTGAAATACCTAACAAAGCATCACATGATTCATAATATGGTTTATTATAAAGGGGAACAGGAAAATCATCCCAAATATTTAAATAAATAATAGGAGTTGTTTTTCTAATCTCATTCTCAATATCAAATAACCAAACAAAATATCTAGGATCTGTAATTAGGAATATTGCATCTGGGTTTTCCGTCCTCATCATATTTCTAATAAAACCCGCATCTCCATAACCATCAATAGGGTAAATAATTACTGAAGCATCATCTATGCCTGCTGCTTCATTTGTACCTTGACTAATATCTAATCTTTTACCTTTTTCAGGATGTTTGATTGCACCCCCAACATTTACCCAATTATAATGGTGACAAGTATTTATAATTAACTCCTTACCTACATTTGCTACACCCGAAGGCATTCTAATATCATCACAGATCAAAAGGATTTTTTTTCTTTGATCGGGTTTCAAATAACCATTTTTCATACTTTAAACTTGATTTAAGGTTTTAATTCTAAATTATTATGATTGTGTATTTCTTTTCTAAATTCATCATCTGTAAGATACAAATGAATAGTTCGTTCAGCAAGTTTTTGGAAAGAAAACTTATGCCTAACACAAGCTACTTTAAATTCATCAAATAATTCACTATTAATTTTTACACTAGTAAGTGATTGCTTTTTATCTGCCATAATTTTTATTATTTACTTATTTATACACATACATATATACTATTTTTCAAAAGTCGCAGAACATAAATGAGTTTTATAAAAAGAACAATATTGACAAAATGCATTTGTTTTGGGTTGATGGTCCTTTTGGGAATATCCTTCTCTAGTGAATGCTGATTCTAAAAATTCATTTAATTCTTTATCTGCTTTATTTAATTTTACTTTTCCTGAAGCAGGAATGAAGGTTTGGATTCTAGTAGTAGGAAAATCACTATTTTCCCACACTTTTCTTTTTACAATAAAAAATTCAATATTAATTTTATTTAAGGGGATATTAAACTGTTCTGCAAAAAATTTCTTATAAAGTATAAGTTGGAATTGCTTATTTTCATCTTTTTTAGCTTTATCATTCCAACCACGTGTAGATGTTTTAATGTCTATAATCTTGAAAGATTCCGTGTTTTCATTGTATAAAACAACGTCTAAATGGCCTTGGTATATCACATTAGGATAATGCTTATTAGGCGTTAAAGTTACAGGTACTTCACATCCCACCAAATGCCATCCTCGTTTACTGAAATATTTACCTCTTTTCTTTTTAAAGAAATTTAGGATAGCAACCCCATCTTCGTAAAATTCTCTTAGTTCTTCTGCTGAGCTAAAGTGGAGATTATTGTTTTTCTTATATGCTGATTTATACTCTCGCATAAATCCACTTTTAAAATGTTCTTCAATGTCAATTTTATCAGCTCCCGTAATGCTTTTTTCATACATTATATCTAGATAATGCTGTAGAGTTTCATGGATAGAAGTACCAAAGACAAAATGAATAGATTGTTCAACTGTTTTATGCCCATCTCTATAGTTTAATGCCCATTTTTTAGGACATTGCTTATACATTGAAAATTGAGAATAAGAAACATTTTTTTGAAAACTATAATCTATATTTATAGGTTCAAAACGTTTAATTTCTTTAATTATAGAAGGGATTTTTTTAGTCAAAACTTACTTTTTCCATTTATTTTTCATTACTAATTGAGCTATGATGCTGTAGTTAGAAATATCAATAAAACTGTCAATCATTGTTTCTCCTGCTACATAATTTTTACCATCACGTTTAAGTATGTTTTTTAGGCGGTTTATCTTGTCGTTACAACGCAACCAAATACCTGTCAACGAGAGGTGTATGTCTTGTTTTTCTTCGAGATTAGACCCTAAAGAAATGTTTGATAACCCATAATCCAGCATTTTCCCAGCAAATAATTCATATTGTTCCTGTTGAACCTTTTGAAATTCTTTTGCTAATTTAGGGTACTTTTCTTCAAATTCAATAATAGTTATTTTTTCTCTCCATTTTTCCTCTTCTAATTTAACAGAATCAGGGGTTGATTGATCTAATAATGCCATAATTTTTTTATACTAAATAACTTGTTTTTGGTCTAAATATTTTTCTATTGTTTCTAATCTCTCATCAGCATCAGCTAACATAGCAAGTGCTTCTTCAGCGTTTTTGTAGAAATCTTCGGTTGAATGGTCACCAATACCCGCTGGGTTTTTCTCTAGTAATTCTAGGGTTAATAATGCTTTTGCTTTATCAGCCCTTGCTGAGGTGAAAAGCATATCTCTTAATTTACTCATAATTTTGCTTTTTTAATTATTTTTTTGATTTCTTTTTCTTCAACCCCCATTTTACATAAAATATCTTCTATCCCTGATTTTTGTAATATGTTAACATACTGTTTAGCTTCATTTTGGGAACATTCATAGTATTTAGAGATATAATCTGTTATCTCTTGGTAGTTGTTTTTATTTTCATTTTTAATATACTTAAGCCATAATTTTTTCTTTGGAATCATTTCCCGGTAAATTGAATATATTTGTTGTTTATTTTGTGGGTTTATTTTTTGTACATAATTTACAACGTCTATATAATTAATATTCATAGACAAATATCTATTAACCATATAGGTATTCCATTTATCCCATGATTCATCTGAGAAGGAAGAGTGATTAGATTTATATAACATTATCTCATCTAACCATCCAAAAATATTATTTACTTGTTTTTTCTTCAAACTCTTTTCTTAATTCTTTAGGTAACATTTCTGGTATAACTTCACCTGTTATTACATCATAAAATACCGGGATAGGCATAATAGCATCTTCAGAGGTACCTGCTACAAATTTAGATACTTTACGAAGAATAACTCCTTCAGAAAATACTTTCCCACCTGTGGAAGATAATACCGGTTGGGTATTTTTAAGATCAATGTTTACGTTTAGTTCTTGCTGTTGATTTTTCATCATTTATTTATTTAAGATTAATTAATTTTGCTATCAAACTCATACAGTTTATTTCTTTATCAATTCTAAAATTCGCTTGATATGAGTGTTCATTAATAAGGATTGCCACCATTCCTTCACTACCAGGAATATAAATTGTAGCATTATCGTAAAGATAACGATAAAACTCTTCAAAGTCTTGAATATTTGCATTTGTAATTATTTGTCTGATTTCTCTCCAATCGGGTTTTTTCTTAGTTAATTCTTTCAATACAGAGGTCATATAATTAGATGATACAAGTACTGATTTATCTATTACTATTTCTCCATCTTGGATTGATAGTTGAATAGTATTAAGCATTTTACGAATATCTGGATAATACTGATTTATAATGGTTTTTAAATCATTAGCATTACAACTTACTTCCTCATTTTTAAAGATTTCCATACAATGGTAAGCAATATCTTGCTTTGAGGGTGGTATTACTTTAAGTGTTTGACATCTAGACTGTAAGGGATCAATAATACGCTCTATATAATTGCAAGTTAAGATAAACCGAGTATTACGAGAAAATGTTTCAATAACATTACGAAGTGAAGCTTGGGCTTGTATAGTAAGGAAATCTGCTTCATCTAAAATAACTACTTTAAGTGGTTTGAATGATGCTGTTGATGCAAATCCCGAAACTTTATCTCTAATAGTTTCAATACCTCTTTCATCAGATGCATTAATATAAATAAAATCACAGTCAAGATTTTTTACTATAATCTTAGCAAGCGTGGTTTTACCTGTACCAGCAGGTCCGTAAAATACTAAATTTTGTATATCATTTTGACCTAAGTACTGTGATATGGTTTTTTTAATATGTTCGTTACCTACATAATTATCTAATGTATCTGGGCGATATTTTTCTACTAGTAGTGAATGGTCTTTCATTTATACTCCTTGTTTAAACTCCCCGTAAATACTAAAATTTTGGGGTTCTTCAGGTAGAATTTCTTCTTCTTGTTGACGTATAACATACAATTTACTATCTAAGGGGGCAAGCCTAAATTCAGCTTTTTGTTGAGTTTTTTGAAACCATGCCTCTAAAGTTTCTGTTAGTGAATTATAAACTACCTTAGTTGAATCATTAGTTAAAGACCAACGGTCCCCAGGGGGGACACGTTGAGCTATTAATTCATTATATTCTGTAATTTTTGTTTCCATTAAAACATTCCATTCATCATTGCACTAGTATCTTCTTTTTTATCTTCAAGATCTTCTACTACAACACATTCAGTAAGTAATACAGTTCCAGCAACTGAAGCAGCATTTTCAAGAGCTGTACGAGTTACTTTAGTAGGATCAATAATTCCTTCTTCTTTCATATCAACTACTTCTTCAGTCTTGATATTGTATCCTTTCCATTTACCACAAACTTGAACATTCATTTCCCAATGAATAGTAGTAGAATTATCAATACCTGCATTTTTTAGGATTTGGAAGAAAGGTTTGCTACAAGCTTCAAATACAATTTTTTCTCCAATACTATTTTTAGGATTAAGACAAGCTTTAGCTTTAATTAATGATGATCCACCACCGGGTATAATACCTTCTTCTATAGCAGCTTTAGTAGCATGTAAAGCATCGTCTACACGATCTTTCTTCTCTTTCATCTCACCTTCGGTATAACCTCCTACATGGATAATAGATACACCACCCACGAATTTAGCTAAACGTTCTTGAAGTTTTTCAACTTCATAATTAGATTGTGCTTTATTAATCTGAGATTCTAATTCATCAACTCTAGCATTAATTCCTTCTTCATCTCCCTTACCATCAATAATAGTAGTTTCATCTTTAGTTATTGTTACTAAACGAGCTTCGCCTAACCAATCCCAACTAAATTTTTCAAGTTTCATTCCCTTTTCACTATCAAAAACTTGACCCCCTGTAGTAATAGCAATGTCTTCCATTACGAGTTTTCTTCGATCACCAAAATCTGGGGCTTTAACAGCACAAACATTTAGAGTTCCTCTAATCTTGTTAACAATGAGAGTAGCAAGAGCTTCACCTTCAATATCTTCAGCAATTATAAGTAAAGGTCTATTGGTACTTGAAATGTTATCTAAAACAGGAAGTAATTCTTTCACTTGAGTAAATTTACTATTAGCTATCAGAATCCATGGATTTTCTAAATTGCAAGTCATTGTGTTATTATTAGTAACAAAATAATGTGACTTGTAACCTCGATCAAATTGCATTCCTTCTACAGTCTCAAGATAGGTTTCTCCTGATTTAGATTCTTCAATATGAACAATTCCTTCTCTACCTACTTTTTCCATAGCAGTAGAGATTAATTTTCCTACTTCTTTATCATTATTGGCTGAGATGGTGGCAATTTGTTCAAGTTGTTCTTCAGAACTTATTTCCTCACTTAATTCTTCTTTAAGGAATTCTACTACTTTTTTAACGGCACTATCAATGCTTCTTTTAATTTCAACTGCATTAGCTCCATTATTAAGATAAGTTAATCCTGCTTTAATCATTTCACGAGCTAATAAAGTAGAAGTAGTAGTTCCATCTCCAGCAATATCTGCTGTTTTAATAGCTGCTTGTTTTACCATTTGCACTCCTGCTTCTTCTATAGCATCCTTTAAAGAAATAGATTTTGCTACTGTAACACCATCTTTAGTAGATTGGGGGATGCCGGTTTGTTGGGAAATAATTACATTTCTTCCGTTAGGTCCTAATGTAGACACAACAGCATCTGCTAATTTATCAATACCCTGTACAAGTTTAGTTCTTGCTTCAGGTCCAAATTCTATAATTTTATTCATTTTCGTCGTATTTAATTTTGCTTAGTACTTGATTTTCAGGACCTATCCAATATTCTTCATCCTCATGTTCAAATTTAGTAAAACCCATAGATGGTAAAATTACAACATCTCCTTCTTTAAGTTGGGTTTCTATAAATCCTACTCCTGGGATATTATGGCCTGGGCCTATTCCTACTACTTCTCCTTTTTTAGAGGATTCTTTACCTGTATCAGGTACAATAATTGATCCATATTTGGATTCTGTATGCTCGATAGGTTTTACTATCACAGCATTATACATGGGTTCTAGTTTCATATACTAAAATGATTGATTAAACGGTTTTGTAATTCTTTATATTCTGTAAGAAAATCTTGAAGTGAATCAAAACTTTTCTCGGTTATTTGGTCCCGAACTACTCTATTAATGCATTTATTTAAATCACTATAGAATCCAAGCTTTGTTTCATAATGACTACCATTTTGTGTAGGAACATTTTTACATAAAGTATAATTATGTTCATCCATTTGAATAAAATAAGGTTCTAGAATTGGGTCTTTAATATACGTTAAAGTAGTGGATCCTTTTTGTCTTCCTGCCATAATATAACTGTTTTTATTTTAAATATATAACGTGAATATACGAAAAAGTATTGGGGGAGCCAAATTAAAGTAAACCTAAGGGCGCTTTAGGTTACTTAATTTTAATTGCTTTTGGTTTAGCTTCTTTAGTTAATGGAATTGAAATTTTCAATAAACCATTTTCCATTTCAGCACTAATTTTAGTCAAATCAAATTTAGGAGCAATTTTATATCCTAAACTGAATGACTTTTTACTTAAACCGTGATAAATATATCCTGAAAAATCTTTTGGTTTTTCTTCTTCAGGTTTTCTATACACAATTGCTAGCACATCTCCTTCTACTTCTAGAAGAATGTCTTCTTTGGTAAGACCTGTACATGCAACCTCGAAGTAAAGACCTTCGTGATCGTAATAAATGTCTATTGGATGTGGTTGTTTGGAATTTAATGCAGGAGCGAATGTTTCGTCTGCTTTGAAAAAATTTCGATATAAAATATCGAACGGTGTGTGTTCATAAAATAATGTACTCATATCATTTAGTTTTGTGCTGTCTTTCGATCAGCGGGTTAATAAAATATAAAACGTGCGCCCTAAGGTAACTTTACTATACATATGTAACTTTTTTATTTCTATTACAGGTTTTTTAAAAACTTGTTTCAGCTTTCCTTACCATAAAATATTCACTGTAAATGGTATCGGTTTTGAACTCTAATTTCATTAATCCCATACTACTCACATATATTTTTCCTTCTTCCATATCTTTATTTACTTGCAAAATAGATTTAAACATTTCAGAATTGAATGGGATTTTAAGATCTGTTTCTTTTATATCTCCCAAGATTTGATATATAATTTTGTTATTATGTCCCATTTCATCACCAAAAACAAATTCACAAATATCTTCACCATCTAAATTTTGGGTAGTAGTAAATAACATATTATCTGTTTCTCCTAAAGCACTTTTAGCTTTAATTAAATTGGCAATATTTTCTTTTTCTAATGGAATTTCTACTACCCATTGGGGTACATTAACAGTACCTACTTTTTCTATTAATAATGGGTCTGATAGAGCATATGTTAAGTTAAAACTTGCATCTGAGATTCTTAATTTGGTGTAGATTTTATGAGATTTTTCTAATTCTAGAAGTAAATCACCTTGACAGATAGATAATAAGTTAGATAATTTTTTAGTATCGTAAATGGCAATTTCACTATCCTCTAATTGAAAATCAGAACATAATACTTTACCTATAATATCTTTAGTAGGACTTACAAAATTAATTTCCAGATTATTATCATTAATAACCCATTTAACAGATTGATTAACACCTAAATGATACTTATTAAGTATTGATTGAAGTAATATTTTATTTATCATAAGTTAAAAAATATGTCTTTATATGGGTTTAAGTTTAAATTCCAACCAAGATCAGAATAAAAACCTTCTAATTTGTTAAGCAAAATAGATTCAAATATTTTTTCTCTATCTGCATATTCCTCGATAAATGTACGAATTTTTTCGGGGATATCAAACTCTAAAAAGGCAATTGCTTCAATTTGGTATGGATTTGGTTTAAGATATATCCATTTTACCTTTTCACCTTGGGTAATGTAACTATATTCTTTATTTAAACCCCAAAATTTAACTAAATCATTATACTTTATAACTGCTCTTACAGCAGCTGGGGCTCCTTTGGCTACAATAGAAAACATTTCACCAGCCTTAGCTTTCCGCTCAGTATATTTGTTAAGAGTTTTAATAGAAGTTGGGTTACCTAACTCAATAAGAGAAATACTACCATCTAAGATTTGTTGTCTAAATTCCTTAACTCTTTTATCAATATCACTCTGTTTAGCTCCTTTTAAAACATCAATCAAAGCTTGTTTAAAAAATTTACCTAATACAGGTGGGAAATTAGCTTTTTTAAATTCAAGTCCTTTTACATCAAGAGATTCTTTTACAATACCTTCTTGTTTTGTAATCCATTGGGCATATCTTCTAGTAGCTCTAAAGTAGGCTGAACGAATAACACATTCTGTTTTCATTTCAAGTCTATGATCTTGAACATTAAAACAATTTTTAGCTAAATCATTGTAAGAATCAGTAATAATATCTTGGTATTGTAAAGCAATTTCTTCTAATTTGTTATCTTTATCCTCACTTGACATTTCATTAAAATCAGGATATAAATGTCTTAATAAAGGTTCAGCATGGATATAAATAGAATCTGTATCAGAATATGCTACATAATTAGTATCTTCAGGATCACAAATCCACCAAGGAGTATCTTCTAAATGCTTCATATTTAAAATCTATCATCTGGACCTGGAGATTTAACAGTGGCGTTACTCCATTTCTCTCCTTTATTATTTCGAAGTACCTCAGCAGGGATAATGGATATGCGTTCATTCATAATCTTAAAATTCCCTCCTTGTTTTAACATTTTTTTAAAAAAAGTAATGTGTTTTTCTTCCCAAAAGGTACTTAAAGCTAATAATTCTTCTTTTTCTACTACTATGTCATTAATTTTTATAGTGACACCTTTTCTAATTGATTGTGGTTTTAAAGGCATTTAATTTAATTTAATTTAATTTCTTCTTTTAATACTTTATTAATATGTCTATTAGCAGTTAAAGCACTTTCTTGGATAATACGTTGACCACTTAAAGTAATGGCTTCAGATAAAATAACATTACCATAACGGAAACTACCGAGGGCAGTTGCACCATACAAACTATTTAATAAAATTTTCATTGTATATTGTTTCATATGAAAGGCAGCACCTAACTCTTTATTACCAGATTTATATGCTGTTTTCATTTCATTTTTATATAAAACTCTCTCATCAAACCATTTTTTAAGTATAGTTGATAAAACTGATTCTCGGTTTGTACTAAACATAACTCCATTAGCTGAGATAGACCATTTATTATTTTCTATAAATTTAATTAATTCTTCTACTTTGAGTTTAGTCTTTTTACGTTTAGAATTTTCAATAATTAACTCCTCCTTAGGATCTTTATTCTTTAAATCATTTAATCCTAAACGATTATTCCTATCATCTGCATCTATAATCCTTCCAACCATTGTTTCTTTGCCAATGTTAATAGTCATTATAATTGAAGGGTATAGTGAAGTTAAATCTTCATCAAAGACATAATTGTAGATACCGGCTTTAGGGCAGAATAAATAACCACCAGCGTAATTCTTTTTAGACAAAGGATTACGATCTTTAGCTGGTGGAACAATTCCTTCACTTAGTAGATAAGCTGAAATAGCTCCATCTTGTGTTTTAGTATTAGCATATACTTCACTATAATTATGTTTACCTTTATGGGATAGATTTTTAACTAATGATATATATTCTAATTTTTCATCTAATTTTTTTAAAATTTCAACATCCACAAAGTTATACTGAATGAATTTATGTATATCAGATTCAAATAAAGTATCAAGATTACCTTCATATTCTATTTTTTTCATCCCTGCATACTTTTCTCCAATTGCATCTAACTTAAATGACGGTTCATCAGCCCAACTGAATTTTTTATGTAAACGCATGTAATCTAAAGATTCAACTCCTGCTATTTGAATGTATTGATCTTTATACCAAGGTGTTTCTCTTACATGACCAATTGGAGATAAATAACGAGCTACATCTTCACCTAAAACGTTACACATTCTATAGTAAAGGTAAGGAATATCAAAATAATCACTATTCCACCCTACTATAATGTCAGGATCTATCTCTCTAAATCTTTCTAAGAATTTTAACAATAATTCATCCTCAGTAGCACAAGGAATAATCTCTTTATTCCTAGCCTTGGTTCTATTAAGTTGTGATTTTTTATCTAGAATTAATATCCCCCACTTATCTACTTGCTTATCATACCAAGCAATTGAAGTGACTTTTTTAGGTGCTGATTTAATGTACTCTTCAGTAAGAGCATCCCCCATTTCAGTTTCAATATCAAAAAATATCTCACGGTGGGTTTGAGAAGGTTCATCATTAGTCCCATATTTTTCAACAAGGAATTTTTGGTAGGGAGTCATATCATGAAAATGAAGTTTTGGGTCTTCTCTCTCCCATTTAGAAATCTTCTTTAAAGGTTCCCCATTTAATCCTACATGAGTAGCATCTGCTTCATTGCAATCTGTATAAACTTGATTGTACCATTCTATTTTTTGATAACCTTCATCAGTCCACTCATGTATAAGATATTTATTTTTACCTAAATTTTGAGCAAATGCTTTTTTATACATTATCTAACTCTTCTTGTGTAAAAAACTGCTTTAAATCGGGTCTATAGTAGTTAATATTTTTCATGACTTTTCTATCACGTGTTCTATAGACGATATAATATCTACCAACTTTTTCATAGTGACACGGTTCCTTTTGCTCTTTGGAACGGACTTCAACCGTTTTTTGTGCTTCCTCTTCGCTTGAGCAAGCCTTAGACATATTCGACCCTTGTACTTCGAGATACGCTGGCCATATCTTATCCTTAAGACCATGTAGCATAGTTCCGTTACCCAACGAAACGTAGGCAATGTCACATAAAGCATCAAGAACCTCAATAATATTACCTTGTTCACAGGCAACTTTGTATTCTTCAAGTTCTTCAAGGATGAAATCATAAACAAATTGCCACTCTTTTTTTTCAGGTATTGTAGGTTCATAATTGTTTGGTTTACCCATAGTGGCATTAAACTCCTCTACTTCATTTACAAATGGTACATTACTTTTACTCATAATTATTAAATATTATGTCCTCCGTTATTAACCTTCAGACTGTCAAAAAATTCTTTTCTTGCTTGATTTGTATCGTCTCTAAATGCACCTGATGCTTTAGTAGTAACCATAGCAGCCCCTTGATGTTTTACACCTCTACAACTTACACAATTGTGAGTACCTACAATAGTTACAATAACACCTTTATTACCTTCAGTAATTTTATCTACTGCATTATGAATTGCTGATGTTAATTGTTCTTGGATAGCACCTCTGCGACCAAATAATTCTACAATTCTATTTAATTTTGATAAACCAATTACTTGACCTTCTTCACCTGCAATATAACCAATATGAACTACACCTCCAATTGTTTGGTGGTGGTGTGAACACATAGATGTAAGTGGAATATTACGTTCAATAATTACTCCATCATACCCATCTGAAGGGAATGAAGTAATAGGAGACATTGCTGTATATCTACCAGCCCATAAATCATTTACATATGCCTTAGCTACACGTCTAGGTGTTTCCATTGAGTTTGGATCATTTCTCCAATCACATTTTAGAGCATCTAAGAATTTACCATAAGCTTCTTCTGCTTCGTCAATCATTTTAGATTTTTCCTCATCACTAAGAGGAAAACCAGGTGCAACACCATTGGCAAATCCAGTTTGTACAACTTCTAATTCCTCGTGTACTTTTCTACGTTTATTTTCCATTAATTATAACTTTTTACTTGATGTAATATACGAACCCTATTTAGAGAGCCCAAATTGATCTTAAATTTCTATTAT
>Ga0208767_1001050_pt1 | contig 22105 bp, 30 predicted proteins | sample VirMetDEL_Mar_21_FD_184514 | JGI IMG/M metagenome (GOLD analysis project Ga0208767, IMG submission 184514) | Aqueous microbial communities from the Delaware River and Bay under freshwater to marine salinity gradient to study organic matter... | ecosystem: Environmental > Aquatic > Marine >... | reverse complement strand
CAAGCCTGCAACAAAAGGCATAAGTTGTATGCCATTGCCCAAGTAGTCCCAGCCCAGTGTATAACGATCTGCATTTGTTGCAGGGTCTGTGCCTATAAAGCCCAGCCCAATGCCAACTGCTATAGCAATCAAACTGCGTACCCACCAACGACTTGACACAAAGCCAACAGTAGCAAGTGCTAACATAGTAAACGCCCACAGTTCAGGAATGCCCAGTATCATTAACAAGTTTGTGTACCAAGGCAACAATGCAAATGTCAGTGTTCCCCACAGCAAGCCATTTACAGTGCTTGTTGTCACTGCGGCTGTAATTGCATATGTTGCTTGACCTTTTTGTGCAAGAGGAAAACCATCTACCATTGTTGCGGCTGCACTGTTAGCACCTGGTATACCCAGCAACACACCTGTGTATGTGTCGCCTGTTGTGCTTGCTGCTACCACTGCCATACAAAAAATAACACCCAAGTAAGGATCATTTACAAAGTATGCAATGAATCCAAACAGTGCCACAAGTCCAGTAGTAGCACCAGCACTTGGGATGATGCCTATTAATAGTCCGTATAATGTTCCTGCCACAAGGGCATATATTTCAGCCATAGAGAAATCACAGAGGTGCTAACACCTACTGTGCCTTTTTAATTTATTTGGGGGTTTACAACTGAACAGCGCATTGCATTCCGCATAAGAGTGTTAGTTGTAGTATGTGTTTATTTAGTCCGCCACACAAAGTATAACCGATTTTTGTGGCTGTCGGTTCTAATGTCTAGTATTTCTACGCCAAGTTGTTCTGCACAGTTAACAATAAAGTTGCTGTCCCAGGGATAAAAGTAAATCCAATTTGATTCACTCTTGTCATGCGGTAGTCCTGGATTAGCACGGAAGAACATAACTGCGCCTGGATTACACAAACTAACAGCATGTTCTAGTTCTGCGTAAATTTTGTCTGTGCTGCCAAAGTTGATACTGCCCAGTGCTATAGTAGCATCATACTTTTCGTCTGGATGATGATCTAGTAATTTTACATGCAAATCTGCTGCATCATTGTAAGGATCAATGCCTACAATGTTATCAATTTTACCTTTGAACTCGTGATAACCACAGCCAATGTCTAGCACCTTACGTGGCTTCAAACTGTTGATCTCGTCGATAAGCGCAAGTCCACTGTACTTGTACTTTTTCATTTCGCCTTGCCATACATTGCGAAAGTAGTTGTCTAGCACTTTGTCATCAATGCGGTCAACTAGTTCACCGATATGTGTGTATTCAACATCAATTTCAACATCAAATGTGCCCTGTATAGCCTGTTGCAGTGTGCGTGGATTACGCAATAACTGTGGGCTGGTGTGTATCATTTGTTCAAGTTTGTGTAGTATCTTGTGATTCATTTTTTTGTTTCCATTGATTGTAAAAACAGTGTGCGTAATTTTTATTAACTTCTTTGTTGTAGTGATGATTGTCGTGATTGGTAGACAAATACTTGTCATTTAACACACAACCAAACCGTTTGGTGTACATATCAGAATGTGGTTCAGCACCATCGCAAAATTGTTTGTACGAAGGCCAATCTTCACTTTGCAAATTTTTGTAATTATTTTCTATAATGTAAAGTTTTCGATTGCTGTCAACTAAATCTTTATAGTCTGCATAATAGTATTCTGGTTTGAACATATAAATCATATGACGCTTTAAAAAATCCTGTTCTTCTTTGCTGTAACACCAGTTTGCTATAGCAGTTTTGTGTGCATCATTTATATACTGTTTTTTAAAAAACTTAAAGTTTTCTTCATTGCTACAGACAACTTGTGTAAATTCGTCATCAACCAATCGCCTATGCAAAAAACTATACATTACAAAAGTATTCTGTACATCAAATAAATCACAAGCTCTATTATAGACCAATCTTATAGCATCATTGCCTGCACCATCCATGCCCAAATTAAGTGTGGGTATATCAAAATGTAGTGCTAGTTGACTGCACCAACTGTGTTCAATTGGCCCACCTACGTTAACAGTAAAACTATCTCCTAAGCAAACATTAACAGGTTTACCTATGTGTTGTTCGTATTCTGGTCCTCTGAATCCCCAACTGTTAAAACTGTAATTGTTTTGCCTTGTTTGATCTATTCCACTTGTTGCGCCGCAATAATTGGCTCTGCGTTTAAAATATTCTAAATCATTGATTAGCATTGGGCTTATAGGTGCCTATAAAAATATCACTATGTTTGTGATGTTGTATCCATTGTACACTATGTTCACGTCCAAAGTCAAGTATTAAGTTGTTTTGTTCTTCTATGCGTTTGGTCATTTGGTAGTCTGTTTCATACCAATCATAGTTTGGGTAGGTGATGTCAAATCCACCTGCTTGTTTCCACCATAGGAAACTAGCCCAGTCCGGTCTGTATATTAACTGTATCCAAGCAAGTGGATAAGCATCTTGTATTGCTTCAAAGTAGTATGGCCACTCGTGACTCATAAGCAGTTTGCAACCTGCTTTGTCAGTATAAGGTGCATCCAAGTTACTACGATCTAAACTGCAATCAAACTCCATGCCGGTGCCAAAGTATGAATCACAGTGTCCACTAAAGTCACCATGCTTGTATACACGATGATCAGCACGGTCTGTGATATTGTAGCCAGGCTGACTTTTAATTTCCTGTGCAATCCCACTCCAGCGGCTGCCAGGAACACCTGTGTAAAATATATATTCTGGAAGTTTCATATCATAAGTATTTATAATAGTAGCACTTAATGGATATAAATGACAATACTTATAGCAGGTGGTGATAGTTTCACTTATGGTAGCGAGCTTGCAGATTGCACCATTAACCAATACAGCGACGACACTTGGAGTGCAATACTAGCACAGCAACTAGGCATGAGTTATGCTTGTGTAGCATTGCCAGGTAGTAGTAACGGCAGCATAGCACGTCGTGTGATGCGAGCCTGTGAAAAAGCAAGGCAAAATTACGATATTGCTGTTGCTGTGATGTGGACATTCACCAACAGATACGAATTTAGGTTTACACAAGACACAGGAGAGCTTGATAGTCCATGGTATAGCATAACACCATGGACACATGAAAGTAATTTAGATCGCATACGCGATGTTTTTGTAAACCAAAGTGATCTACATCTGCAACATCATGCAAATCATAATCATAAGATGCAACAGAGTGGTATCAGTGATTTTGCAAAAAATTATTACATGCATGTTGGAGACAGTGAAGTTTGGGAATACTATACCACTTATAAAGAAATATTATTTTTACAACAGTATTTGGTTGCTAACAATATTCCATATGTGTTTACACATGTAGAGCCACTTTTTGTTGAACAAAGTGTTGATTCTGATTTGAATTTAATCCGTGATCAAATTAATAAAGACTGCTTTTATGTGTTTGATGGATTTTATAGATGGGCCAGTGAAAACAATTACCAATTTGGCACTACCCATCCACTAGAGCCTGCACACATTGATTTTGCACAAAAACTTTTTTTACACTGTAAGGCAAATAACATACTATAATGATGATTCCTATGTTGTAAATATTTGCAACAACAAAGGAGGAGTGTATGCTCCATAACAAACCCCGGTTCATATGTTCTTCCTACACATCTCAAGGAGGCGGAACATAACATGGGTCGGAAAGCAAGAAGACACGCAAAGCAAGAACTAAGACAAACAAGCAACGTAGTTGAATTTTCCTTTAATGACAACAGGTATCGCAAAGAGGTACTGTTAATACCCCGAAACTTAAATCAAGAAACTTATATAGAACGACTTCTCAATCCACAAGGCACCATCACTTTTGGTGTAGGACCAGCAGGCACAGGCAAGACCATGTTAGCAGTGCTGGCAGCAATAAAATATCTCAAACAAGGCAGCATAGACAAGATCATAGTCACACGTCCAGCAGTGGGTGTGGATGATGAAAAGCATGGCTTCTTGCCCGGAGATCTAAATGCAAAAATGGAGCCTTGGACCAAACCCATATTTGATGTATTCTTAGAATACTATAGCCCAAAGACCATACAACAAATGATACAAGACAACATCATTGAAATATCACCACTGGCATTTATGCGTGGCCGCACATTTAAAACTGCATACATCATAGCAGATGAAATGCAAAATGCAACACCAAATCAAATGAAAATGTTGCTCACACGCATAGGCGATGGATCACGCATGGTTGTGACAGGTGATATTGCCCAAACTGACAAACGTGATGTAGACAATGGATTGTTGGATTTTGAAACACTTTTTAACCGTTTTGATCACAGTACATATGTAGACTTTGTTAAATTTAATCACACAGACATTGAAAGACATCCTGCTGTTAGCGAAGTGCTGAGCATATATGGTGATAAATAAAGTATAAGTTTATATGGAGAGAGATCTATGGCTAGAAAAGAAAATGTAGACATCTACTGGAGATTTGAGTTTATTCAAGATCAAGCAGGTAGTGAAAATGCAAAAATTAAAATTGAACATTATCACTCACAGGATCCTATTACTGGATATACAACAATTGATACACTGGTAGAAGAGCTAGAAATTACTAGTACAGATAGTGCAAATCCAACTGTGTGGACAGGCATGTGCGAAGGGTGTCCACCACCCGGATCTCGAATCCAGACATCTGATTCGCCTGCAACTGCAAAAACAAGCGATGCACAATATCATAGAATCAAAGTTACACTGCTTAATGACTACTATTTAGATTCAGACTCCGACCGTGCTGTGATATGGCAGAGTGCAGGTTATGCTCCAAAGTGGATGTGGAATGGTGGAGACGGTGACGAAACCAAAGTGTACAAAGGTGCACTAAGTAATCTTCCAGATTCAACTGCAGATTACAACATAGGTAGTGATAGCAACTTCACAGCATATACACCGGGCACTGCTAAAGCAGATTATCAAGAGTGTTTTGGTGCTGCTTACGAAGGTGATCAAAATGGTACAGTCAACACCGAAGGTGGTTGGCATCCGTTGCTTATTAGCACAGACTATGTGACAGCAGATTTGCAAACACCATCAGATGGCGTTTGGACCTGGTAACAAATATTATAAAACAAAAAGCAGGCCTTAAGCCTGCTTTTTTTGTGACTTGGCAGAGGATGTAGGAGTCGAACCCACGCCCGCAGGGTTGGAGCCTGCTGTGCTACCGTAACACTTATCCTCTATATTTGGTACTCGGTGAGGGATTCGAACCCCCGACAAAACGGTTATGAGCCGTTGGTTCTAACCACTGAACTAACCGAGCTTATTCATGTTCGCCTCCGGGATCATTTGGATCTAGTTCTACTTTTTTACCATTAATCCACATATAACCGCGTGTGCGACTTACAGAATGATAACCATCCGTGCGCAATCTAAAAAGTTCTGGCTTGTTCTTTGCAACTGTAAATGTTCCAACTGTGATTGCAATTGCTGCCAGCACAATAACGTGTGCAACAGCAGTAATGCCAAACATCCACATACTACCAAAATAACTACTAAACACAATGCACCACATCCATGCTAATACCTGCATTACCATATGGCGTGTGTTAAGATCTGGAATATTACGCAATGGATTCATATTATGGTCCATGATTGAATTCCAACAATTAATAACAAATGTACTCACTGGATAAACTCCTTTTTCAAAAGTTACTTTTAGTGGATAGTGAGCATCCACTGTGTCCCTAAAATCAATAGCATCATACTGATCTACAAAATATTTGACTACTGTATGATCCTTAAAGTATGCTTTAACCTGATACAATGTCGTAAATCTCTGCCCAGTTTTTAACTAATGTAAAGTCTTTGTTGTCCATGTTAAAACCATGTTCCATAACCAAAGGTTTAAGTCCTTGCTTTTGTCCAGCAAGTGCATTTTCAGGCTTGTCTTCAATCCACCACATTCCACTGTCTTTATATTTTGCAAGTGCATCATCTTTGTCTGCACCAGTTGCTAAACAGGTAACTTCAATAAATGTGTCTTTGCCAAACAGTTTTGCAAGGTTTTTTTCACGCAACTTCTGTGCATACTTGTTTGTTGACAATGAAGTAACAGCAATAAACTGCCAACCCTCATCAGCCATCCGTGTAATTACTTCTACTGCATCACGCAAAGGAGGAAGAAAACCAATGGCAGCACTTTCGTTAAAAATGCGTATCATCTTACGACCTTGCTCAATGTCAATGTTGTATCTTGCTCCAATGTTGTAAAGTTGGTTACCGTCTTTTACTTTACTAAAACCATATTCTTCCATAAAGCAATCAAACGCATACTCCCAATTAAGAACTACACCATCGCAATCAACTAGCATTGTTTTTTTCATATCTATTCTTTCATCTTTATTTCTAACTTACTATATTAATGTAGCATACTATTAGGTTTTGTCAACCACTTTGACATAATTAAACACAGTCTCTTTGCCACCATGTTGGCTACTAAGTTGATGCCGTTTTACTCTGGCTTTGATTGTGGCATGAGATACATTCTCAAACTGTTCACCTTTGCCTGTAAAAAATACCACAAGATTGCTGTTTGTATCTTTGGCGTTAATCACATCACATCCTAGCCTTTCGATATAGTTTTTACGCAAAATTTCAATATCAAACTCTACTGTGTCACCTACTGTACCAATAAAATTACTACTGTCACTGAGTTCGCGTTGTTTCTTTTCTACACTATCACGTTCAACTGCACGGATATAACTCTTTGGCAGTGCTGCAATCATACCAATGTCATATGTTGGTACTTCATTACTTTTGACAAAACCAAGTATTTTACTCTCAAAATCATTTATCTTACTGCCCAATGCTTTGATCATTAGTCCTGTGTAATATGTGATGATGTCTTTTGCACGTTGTACTTGTTCCTCATCGGGTGTGTTTTCAAACATAAAAACACGCTTTTCGTCCCTAGGAAATGGACGCAAATTCATGCTGTGCAAAATGACATCTCTGTTGCTGTATGCAATTGGACTTCCATCCCCAAAACGATAAGTGGCTTTGTTGTATCCATTATTGGTATCGTGTGCCATCACAGCATATGCCATAACTGTTTCCAATGGATGAATTTCGTGATAAGTATTTGTATAGGGCATTTTGTTTGGTCCTTTAACAATTTATAACTTAATATAGCACAGATGCAAAACTTGTCAACCCCAAAATGGCTGGAATACAGACAATACACTATAGATCGCATACACAATGCTACTGTAGAATGGGAGCCTTATTGGCATGTGCATCTACAAGATGTGTATCATCCAGAACTATTTGAGCACATCAATAAACAATGGCCAGACTTTGACAGTGTGTTGGGTGTACACGAAAACAGTCCTGAGTTAAACAAAAACAGACGCTACGTTATACCCAACAGAGATGACTTGCCATTTTGGAAACAGTTCAATGACAACATCATTGAGCATGCTGATGTCATAGATGCAGTGTATACTTTAGAACAACTCAACAGAGCAGACTGCACTTGGGTTACTGCCAGCATATGGGAAGACTACAGAGGGTATGGCATCGGCAATCACTATGATGCACACACCATTGATGTTGCTTGGCAAACCTACATCTACTGTGATGGTGGAGAACATTGGGGAACTAGTCTAAACAATGCTGCAGGCGAACTGCAAAAACGCATACCGTTTGTGCCCAACAGTGGCTGGATTATGAATGTGGATGCGTTTAGTTGGCACAGTGCAGACACCATAGAGTGTGACATGCGCCGCAGTGTGATGGTGCGCTTTATGACTCGTACTAGATCTGGCTAAGTTCCACCAATGTTGCTGCCAAGTTAATCTCTTGATCTGCTACCAGCGGAATGTTACGCAGTCCTTTAGCAATAATTAGGATGGCAGCATCATGTTGTTCTTGTGTGCTACCCCACAGTTCCAAGTTGTCATACATCCAGCGAAACAGTTCATCCATTTCTTCAGGCCGCACTTGACTGCACAACAGTTTGCGAGCATCTAGTATTTTACCACTCTTAAACAAGTCAACCACTGCTAATCTGTAGTCTGCTGTAGCATTGTCACTTTCGTTTGGCTTTACAAGCACACCATCCACAGTGTTCATTTGCACCAAGTTCAAGCACTTGCGCAAATCAGGATAGGTTGCTTTTACATAACTGTCCAGTGTTTCAATATCAAGCTCAACACCTTCTGTCACAAGCACAGTTGCAATGCGGGCAGTGAACTCTGTGTGATCAATCTTTTCAATGTGGAAGCCTTGGCACCGACTGTGCAGTGCTGGGATAACTTTGTTTGGATAGTTACAAGTTAAAATAAAGCGACTACTGCTTGCATATGTTTCCATAACACCACGCAGTGCTGCCTGCCCATTTGGACTGATATAATCTGCTTCATCAAGCAGTACAACCTTGAATTCACCAAAGGGCATAGTTGCTACAAAGTTAGTGATCTTTTCTCGCACACTGTCAACACTGTTTTCACGTGACGCATTGATCTCAAGCACATCATACTCGTTCACATTCAACATGTTGATCAGCACTTTTGCAAGTGTGGTTTTTCCTGTGCCTGGTGCACCACTGAACAACAAGTGTGGAATACTACCACTGTCTACCCAACCTTGCACCTGTTTGCGTTGTGCATCATCACGAAATACATAGTCTGTAATTGTGCTTGGGCGATATTTCTCAGTCCAAAGTTCTTTCATTTATATGTTCCATCTAAGTTGTAGTGTTTACTATTGTATACTGAAGCACCCAAAGAAGTCAATATTCCATACTTCTGGCGTAGTTGCTTATACCATGCTATGTAATGTTTAAGATACAAAATTATTTTTTTAAACATATCTGGGTGATATGCGGTGCTGATATAGCGTATATCACAGCATCAGCAACATGCTCAGGGTCTAGTGTGTTATTTGTATAATCTGGTATCTGTCCTGCATTTGCAATAAAGTTTGTTTTAGTCTTTGCAGGTTGTATATCTACAACTCTAATGTTATTTTCACTGTTTATTTCTTTAGTAAAATACGACAGCGCACTTTTACTTGCTCTATAAAATACGGTGCTTTTTCCTTTACCAATGAGATTGGTGGTGATGTTTATGACAATGCCCTTGGTATTTTGTTGCATGAACTTTTGTGTCAAATACATTGGTACAGTGAAGTTTATTTTTACAGTATCTTTCCAGTGTTGATACTGATGTTGTAAAAAATCTTGTCTATGGTAATCAGCACCAGCATTGTTAATCAGTACGTCATAACCACCAAGATCTATACTGTCCAAAACTGCATCATCTATTAGATTAAACTCGGGTCTATTTAACTCAGTTATATCACAGTGAGATAGTTTTTTTACAATAGATTGTCCTATTCCACTTGTTGTTCCGGTAATAGCAACTTTATTTTTTTGCACAAACACGTTCACGCAATCCGCTGCTACTAAAACGATGGTCTCTTTTGTTGAAGTAAAGTTGTATATCTCTACGCCGGCAGATGTCTTTACCAGTAAATTCTTTGTCTCTGTATTCTTCACCTAGTATGCGTACATCTATGTGATACATACTGAGAATGTCTTTGAGATCTTCTTCTGTACCATATGGAATAATTTCGTCCACATAACCAACTGCTTTAAGTTGTGTATAACGTTCAACTATGGTTTGAATTGGAGCATTTTTTTCTGCTCTATCTATGCTAGGATCGACTTGCAATCCGCAGATCAAATAATCACATTGCTCTTTTGCTTCGCGTAACATTTGTACATGTCCTGCATGCAATAGATCAAATGTACTGCAAGTAAATCCTACACGCAATTAAACCTCCATTTTGCCTACGCTGACCTTGCCTTCATAAGCACGAGTCTGGTGACCAGCAGTAGGAGTAAGAATGTCGTTACTTGGTGCTTGGTCTTGGATGCCTAGCACATCATTGGGATCAACTGTGCGCACTGTTTCGCCGTTGAGTTCAAAGCCACGACTCCAACGTCCATGTGCAACTAATACCCATTGTCCAATAGAAACATCTTCTTGCTCGGGTCCAATGGCCATTACCTCTCCCCAACGTGGATGAATGCCGCCAACTTTTCCGTCGTCACTGGCAATAATAAGTCCACTGGCTGTTTTCTGTTCACCAAATTCCATTTCTTTAACAGCAATACCTTTGCGCAAAGGTTTAAATGTTCCGTTAATTCTAGTGTTTGATACTGGCATTATATTCTCCGCACTCCATCTGTGTCTTTTTCTGAGACTGGAGTTTGAGCAGTGCTGGTTACTGTTTGCTGTTGCTTTACTGCAGCGGCCAATCCTCCGGAGGGTGTTTGTTCTTCCAACCGAGCTTGTTCTGCTTGTTCTTCGACCATACGCCCAACGTTGGTTGGTTCTTTAACTTGCTGCGGTGCAGGCTCCCAATCTTGCCATTCATCTTCTTCAATAGAATTTGCTGGCATGTCCGAACTTTCTGGAATTGCGCCATCTTGTGGAACCATGGTGCTGAGATTGTGATACTCTTGCATAATTTGGTTGCGTGTTTTTGTAATTGTGCCATCAGCAGTAATCTCATCACCGCGAGCATTGACACGCATGTTACCAACAGCTGGCACTGTTTCATTTTTAGTTAGCATGGTGCTCATATCTACAGTAGCACCTCTTGATGTTCTATATACTCTTTTTGGCATATTTTTTCTCCTATAATGTGCGTATATTATACTTATCTTAAAAATTCTTCAACATCTAAATCATAGTACATGCTGTCAATCTTGTGTACACCAATTAAGTACAACACATAACTAGCAACACTACTGCCTCTGCCTACACCCCATACTATGTTGTTGCTACGCATTGTTTCTACAAAGTAACGTAAAAAACAAAGCAATGACATCATGTCACGTTCTTGATATAACAACAACTCTTTGCCCACTCGTTGTAATTGTGCTTCCGTTGTACACTGTTTTAAACACCATTCAGCAATATCAAACTGTGCATATTGTATAGGCATGTGCCAATTGTTTTGATTATTAGTATGATATTGCTGTGGTGTACAATTTAATTCACTGCTGGCTGTAAGCTCAAGATCTAAGTGCATCAACTTGCAGGCATTATTAAATTTTGCAACATCATCTAGTTGCAAATGTTTGATGTTGGTATCAGGATTTTGATACAGTATGTTTACTGCATTATTTTCTGTTATTACCTGCCTGCCATAATTGTCAAGATTCATCATCTTTATCGTTGTCACTCACTAATCTTGGTTTGAATTTTTTTACTTCACTTGGTTTTGATTCGTAAGTTAAATCGTCTTTGTCCCAACTTTGAGATTCTAGTTTGATACCATTTGCATGTAGTCTAATAAAGTTTACATTATTACTATACCAATAGTCAACATATTCTTGCAAATCTGGATCATCAATTAGTTCTTTAAGCACATCAATATCATCGTCATTTTCAAAAGTATGTGTTACACCCTGTCCTTGTGTACTGGTTACACTTACACGCTCTACAGTAAATACATTTTCAAGCATTGCTGTAATCTTAGTAGCCAAAGCAATTGCCATCAAATGGTCATATGGTTCGTCAGGCAGCGTGTGTACAATGCCATTGAGTCCCATGGGCTGACTAAACTTGCTTACACTGCTTGGACCTATTAGTATGCTATCTTCTAACACTTCTCTAAAGAATATACTAATACGTTCAAGTGCTACATTATAATTTTTTTGTGTGTTACCACTGGGTAACAGGTTTACTTTTACATCAAATGTGTTAGGCAACAGTTGTGTGTCTACTACAATACAACAACTAAATTTTTCTTCAATTGTAATCATGATATGTCTATACTGTCCTTAAATTTGTCATCACCATCGGCTTGCTCTTGTATCTTTTTTAAAGTTTCTCTGTCACGTCGCATTCGCTCTTGTGTCATTTCATCCAACACCATACCCACTTGTCTTATCAATGCTGGATTTCCAAAGCGATGGCTTTGGTTAAGTTTTTTAGTTAGTTCTGTAATCTTTTCTTGTAACTCACCATCAGTAAGTTCAGCTACATCTCCTAGCAAGGGGTGATACATCAGTCATACTCTCCTGCTGCTCTTTTGTGACAGTAAATATTAAAACTTCTCCAATTGGCCCAAACCAAAACCCATCCTAACATGCTGTATAACGCACTAGGGAAAAGTGCTAACATCACACTAAAATACAAAAGTAGTGTATAGATCATAATAACAATGTGATCTCTGGTTTGCAACATTATGTTAGAGGTCACCGTCTTGCCTGTTTTCACTGTAGTATGCATCAAAACTACCGCCTGGATAACGTGCTTCTAGTTTGCGTACATTCTCTGCAATTACTTCGTTAGGATCAATATCTAGTGCCCTGCAACTGTTGATCCAGTACCACATGATATCGCCCAGTTCACGTTTGGCATGAAACTGTGTTTCTTTGTCCATTGGCTTGCCTTGAAAAATGCATTTCTTCACAATTTCCATAAACTCGCCGCCTTCTGCACTGATGCCAACAGCACCTGTGAGCAATAGACTAGGATTACAAAATTCACTGAGTGCAATCATACGCTGGTTCATTTTGACCACGTTGTTGCTTTCGTCTGATGTTACTTCTTCTACAAAGTCTTGGTATCGATTAAGATCAATTTTATTCATGTTGCACCTCTAATGTTTCGTATATTATACGATAGTTAGATACAAAATGCAATATTAATATGCAGTAATTGCTGCTCTTTTCCAAATCACAGTTGAACCATCATAAGTGCCTGTACACACATAAATGTAACTACTGTCCACTGCAACATTGCCTGCAACATCACCACTTTGTCCTGTGTTTGCAGGTGTGCGTATATCTGCTTTAACACGAGACCGTGTCATGTCATTGACAGCAACAGTTGTGCCTTGATCATCTGTGGTAAACTCAAAAATGTATGTGCCTGTTGCATCAAATGTGATCACTTTGGTTGCAGGTACAATACCTTGCAAACTGTCTGCACCAATTGTAACTGGTGCCGGCAGTGTCAATGTGTGTGCTACACTGGCAATTGTAATTTCAAGTCGGATGGTGCCAACCTTACCGCTGGCTGGAAAGTTTGTAAAAGCAAGACTGATACTGCCACTTGATGTAACAGTTTGATAGGGACCTTCAGCATAGTTAAGTGTAACAGTGCCACTTGTTGTACCTTTGGCAATTCTTGTGCCACTCATGTCTTTAAGTTCAAAGTCACTTAGTACGCTACCGCCACCTGCATTGTCAAGTGTCTCACCTGTTAACGCACTTTTTAGTATTGCTTTACTTTGTAGATCTTCAATTTCACTTTTTGCATTAGTGAAGTTGTTTTTGATGTTAGTGAAATTATCTCTAAAGCCTTGACTGTCATTGTCTTGGCCTGCAATAGGATAAGTTCCATCAATATTGTTTGCATTGATATTACTTGCCATTATTTAAATACTCCGACCTGTGGAAACTTAATGTATTTATCTTCGTCGTCTTGGTATACAAATTTGTCTGTATCAGCAAAGAAACGTGTACCGTTGCCATCAAATGTGGTTGCAACAACAATTGCCTCACTGGTCTGGCTTAGTGTTACATCAAATGTGGTTTCTGCTGTAATTGTGTATTTTTCAGTTTCTTTATTATAATACTTACTTAGATTGTTGTCAAGTATATATCTGTCAACTTCAAAACTAATAGTTTTTAAATCAATTGTTCTTTGCTCTAGTAGATATTTGATTTTTTTACTCGTACCAGGCTTACAATAAACAATTGGAACTGCTAATGTCCAGCCTAGTATACTGTTGTCTTCTTGTTTGCTTTGCATCCATTGCGGCAATACAGTTCTTTCGAGTATTGCTTCGCCAATGGCTAATTTTAATCTATTGCGCATGTTTTCTAGTGCATTAGGGTATGCAAGATAATCATTTTGCGCACTGGTACGATAGTTGCCGCTGTCAACTGTAATATAGTAATCTTCGCCAGCATCTACACTGAGTGGATTTGTCCAGGTATTACTACTGCGCAAATCTATACTTTGACTAGCGGGTGCTGGTCTTCCTGTGGTTGGATTGGTGCCGGTTGCTTTGTCTATCATGTCAATATACACAACTTCATAACGCACAGTGCCATCTGCATTTAATGCTCTTGCGGTCTTAAATGATCCAAATCTAAGCACATTATTCCAATGATTTTTAGCAGTTGCTTCTACATAATCAGTTTCTTCTTTTGGATTTAGACCTGTAGCAACTAACATTCTAATATCTTTTTGAAGTCCAAAGTTAAAGTCTGTGGGTCTATAGATGTCTGATTGTGGAATATCATCTGCATTGTATATCAGTGTATCATAAGTTTCTCTTTGTGTTTGTTTAGGCAATGCCTTCACATACAAACTTTCATACGGTTTAATGCTGCTAGGTGCTGTTGTAATGGTAAATGTTTTAAAAGTGTCTATGGTTAGATCATTACTAAATGCTCTCACAGTAAATGTATGCTGTTTTTCCCAAGTGGTTTCTGTAAAAAATAAATTTTCTACATCAAATGTAGTTGTACCTGTGTCTAGCATAAATGTTTCAAACCCCACACGTCCTATTAATAAACCACTACTGTTTAGTTTTAGTCCTTGCGGGAGATCCTGAATATAGTCTGTCTTTAGTTCATACTGTACACTAGCACCACTTGTAATTGTTGCTTTCACATCCAACTCACTGACTGCTCCTGTTTTAATTATGCCTAAATCTGCAGCAGGCCATGTTAGTGTTTTATCAATATTGCCTTCTACAGTCATTGTAAAGAATACCCAATCACTTACTCTAGATGTATCATTTGCTTTTTTAACTCTGACTGCCCAATCATATTCTGCTGTTACCGCTCCTAAACTTGGCAGTGTACCGTAGAACCAGCCTGTGTCTATATCCAATACAATACCCGGAGGTGCACTATAACCACTTCCACCAAAATCTGTTGTATCGAACCCAACACCATCTGCATCAAAGCCGCTGCCTACATCACTGGTTAATTCGTAAACAATAGGATCGCCATCAAGGTCTATACCATTAAATTTGAAAGCAAACCAGTTGTCATGTACATAAACACCTATGTTTTGTGCAGGTGTGGTCATTATAGGATCACGCTGTGGTGTTTGATCTGCAGTTAATAAGCTATTTTGATCACTGTCTAGTGCAAAGTTACTAGCAGCATCTGCTGTAAATCCTGTGGTGTCAGCAGTCATCATGTTTCTGCTCAACACAAACATGGTGTAAGTTTTTTGATCTATTCTGGTACCATCACTTACTTGAGCAGTAAATTCATATGTCTTGCTTGTACTGCGAGTAGTAAAATCCCATGCACTGGTGTCAAAAGGTGTAGCATCAAAACCTGGTATGCCATCATCTGCAGCTTGTGGTATGATATACCCACTAATTAATCCACTGGTACTAAGTGTAAGGCCTGGAGGGAAATCACCTCCTGCTATGGTCCATGAGAATGTTGTGCCAGGATCTTCATCTGTAGCAGTGAGTTGTATGCTCACAACGTCACCATCAAATACTGCATCTAGTGTGCTAGGGGGTAGTGTGTCAATTACAGGATCATCTGGACCTGTAACGATGATAGTAAACACTCGATCGGCAACTTGTCCATCTACACTTGTGGCTCTAACTGTGAACTGATTTCTTGTATCCACAGCAACTTCTTGTGGGACACCTTGTATGTAATCTTTGTTTGAGGGATACCCTTCTACTGTACCGTTGCTACGAATCACAATACCATCAGGCAATCGGCCACTGTGAAATTTGTAGTCAAGTGCATTATTTGCACCCAACTGCACTTGGTAAAATTCACCTTCTACAATTGTTCCTAAATCACCCGGTGGCGTTATCCACGTTGGCGCAGCCATTCAAGTACTCCTCTTTGTAGTATTTATCGCTGTTACCACGTTGCTATTGCTACACGCTTCCACACACTGGTGGCACCGTCATAGTTGGCTGTGCAATAGTAAATGTAATTGCTGTCTACAGCAATATCACCTTTTTCGTCACCGGCGGCTCCTACTGCACTTGCTGGTGTATATTCAGTTTCAATTTGTAATCTGTCTGCAGCAACAACAACTTTACCAGTGCCTGCAGGAATAAGATTAATATCCTCGTTGGTGTTAAGTGAAGAAACGTTGTTATCTTCTAATCTAATGCCACTGGTCTCTACTCTGTTGCCGGTGATGGTGCTGCTTGTAGTAATAGTACTGGTTGCACTAATTGTAGTAGAGCTTATTCCACCATTGAATGATACTGCAGTTGTAGTGCTTGCACCTCTGCTGACAACAGTATCTAGTGTGCTGGTGTTTGCTATAGTAAGTGTATCACTACTAATAATGCTGCTAATATCAGCACCACCGACAACGCTTAAAGTTTCACTATTTTCAATAACATGGGCTGTACTTGTATCATCAACTATAGTCAAACTGTAAGCATTGGCTGTTATCTGTGTGTCAACATAGCCCTTAGTTGCTGCATCTTGCGTACCACTTGGATCGCTTACATTGATTAGAAGGTTGCTGTTAAAGTCCACATTACCTGTGGGATTGATTACAATATTACCACCACTGGTGCTGATTGTGTTTGTGATTAGTGTTACACTGCCAACTGTGGCCTGTGTAGCACCCAGTGTGGTACCATCCCAAGTAAGTCCACTTTCACTTTGCAATCTACCATCTGTAGTGGCTGTGATAACTTGTCCACTACTAACATCAGCAACTTCAAGTTTTGTTGCTCGCACAACACCTGTGCCTTGTGCATCCAATGTTAGATCTGTGTTTGTGGTAAGTGTTGTGATTGTACTGCCGCTTACACTCAAGTCTGTAGTGCGTAAATCTGTTGCATGTACATAATCGCCAAACACATTTAGATAACGTTTTGCATCTGTACCAACACTGTATGTGCTGTCTGTGTTTGGAATAAGATTGCCGCCAATGTCTGCTTCGATGTTAATGATGTCTGCATCACTGTCACCTATGGTAATGTTTCCACCCAGTGTGATGTTGCCTGTTACATCCACATTGCCGCTGAACGTACCATTCCGTGCATCCACATCTCTGAGATACAAATCGCGCCACTTCAGTGTGGCACTACCCAAATCATTGTTTTGGGTTACACTGGGTACAATACTGCTGTCAACTCTACCAACGTATGTGATTGTGTCTGCAGTTGTGTCACCTAGATCAACACTGCCATTTGCTGTAAACAATCCACCTACTGTAACAGCACCACTCACATTTAAATCACTGGCAATGGTACTGCCTATGGTGATTGAACCAAAAGTAGCAGCACCTGTAACATTAAGTGCGCCATCAATTTGTGCATTACTATCTACTTGTAAAGTGTTACTACGACTCTGACCTGTAACAACCAGTGCGCCTCTGATGAGAGTGTCTGCACTGATATCAACTTCACCAGCACCACTTGGACTTAGCACAATGTCTTGGTTGGTGGTGTCTGTGCTGATAACATTACTGTTAAAACTAAGACTGCTTAGATTGGTACCACCAAGTTCATTGTAAATTTCAGTAAAGTTTTCATTAACTTTATTGAAGGCAACCCTAAGGAGATCACCGGTGCCATCGTCTTGATTGGTGCCAATGTTGATAGTTTGTTTGGCCATCGGTTACTCCTTAACTAACTGCAAATGCTGGAACTACATACTCAGTGCCATTTACTTTAATTTTGAAATATGTGTCTGGGGTTGCTGGTACTGCACTTGCACCACCTGCTGCTCCTACTGTTGATTGTGCCGGCACTGTAAAGTTTACTGTGCCTGTGCCACTTGGATCAATTGTTAGATCCTGGTTTGAATTTGCTGTGCTAATTGTGCCACCATGGATAGTAACATCCTCTGCTTGCAGTGTGAATGTGGTGTTGTTCCAAGTTAGTTTGCTACTGAACTGAATATCACCGTCTGCGTCTGCATATGGAATAGCATTGTCTACATGATCTGTAAAGCGTAGTTCACTTGCGGTTGCAATAACAACACGACCTGTGCCATTTGGATCAAGCGTGATGTTTCCGTTTGTGTTTTCACTGATTAGACTGTTGCCACTGATGGCAACGTTGTTTCCGCTACCTGCCGCGGAAACTGCATACAACTCGCCAAAGTTGTCGTTAATTTTATCAAAAGCAGTACGAAGCGGATCGCCAGTACCGTCATTGGCGGCAGAACCAATGTTAATAGTTTGTTTTGCCATGTTAATATCTCCTTAGGACAATGTATTTATGGTTCAAGTTTATCTAGCCGTGTGCTAAATATTATATGAAGTTGGGAACTACAAAGACACACAGTTTTTATCGGCGCAGGCGCAATGGTGTTGTGCATAATGTATCTAGTACAAGCACACTATATCATTTACAGTGTGACAACTGTGACACAGAGTTTTATAGAACAGCAAAACAATTCAATAAACGCAGTCAACATCATGTGTGTGCAGACTGTGATCAAAAACGTTTTGCGCAAAAGCAAAGCAGTATGTGGAAACGTGTCGGTAAGTTCGATGCCAGCAGTGGCATTAGATTGTAGTTAAAACAATATTCTATATGCTTCGTCTACAATAAGTTCACTGACAAAGTAAGCATACACAAACACAAACTTTGCGCCTGTGTGTTTAATGTACATTCCTATAATTAATGCTATTGCAAAGACAATCACTGACATTAAAATTCTTGATTCAGTGTATCCCATATAAATCATAATACACACACTGATAGCAATTAAAAAATGATAAATCCAGTTCTTACAATGCTTGTACACGCCAAGCACAACATCAAAAAACACACCTGCTAATAACCAGTTTACAATGTTAATTGTTGCTAAAATTGCAACCATTTTGGGCCAATTCTCAATAAACCATTCATAACTGTAACTGTAACTGAATCCTTTTATTTCTGCCACGCCCATAAACACTGCTTCACTGAACACAATAGGCAACCCAAACATCAGCAATGGTATGAGAACACTAATACTACCTGCGTTGTTTGCTGCTTCTGCACTCATTAAACGTCGCAATTTTTGTGTGTCATCGTCGGTGTGTTTGCTGTATTTTTCTTCAATGGTATCAGCAAGGTTACTACTGATTGTATATCCACTGCCTGGAATAAATCCACACACAAAGCCTATGACTGTGCCACGGAGAATACTAGGATGTAGTAAGTATTTTTGTATGTATTTCAGTCTATCTATTATACTTACATAGACGGTCTGTCCGGTGGCATTGTCCCGTTGTGCTATGCTCTCTAGTGCAATAGGAACTAACAAAAGTCCACTAAACAATGGAAACATTGGCACACCGCCTTCCAGCTGTGAATTGCCAAATGTTAGAATACTTGTTTCAAAAAAATCATCCCATCCGACTAAACTTATTACTATTCCTAGCAACATCATCACAGTACTGAGTAGTATTTTTCCGCTGTTGAGAATCAAAGCTGCACTGGTAGCAAGTAGCATGAAGAATACTACTTTACCTTTGAGCATGAATAACAAACTTTCGGGTGTGTATACAACAATGAAACTTGTTGCCAGCATACTTAACGCAACAGCAATAAAACTAGAAGTGCTTGCACTACCAAGAACTTCACCGCCGCGGCCTTTAAGTGTTAGTGGATATCCATTTTTTACAGCAGGCAAACTACTGCTTTCGCCCATTACACCAAAAACACTTGCACTTACACTGCCGTAGTATTGTCCACTGTTGACAATACCTATATAGATGCACATTAAAATCCAAATATCAACAACAGGATTTAGCAACAGTGGGTATAATAAAAGCATTAGTGTGGCAGGGCCAATTCCTGGCAATAGGCCCATTATCATACCTAGGAAAATTCCTAGGAACATGCTTGCAATTTCAATCATGCTTTAAACTGCGAAACTTTCTCCGCATCCACAACTGGCTGTTGCGTTTGGATTGATAACTTTTAAGTAACTGCCGCCTAATTCACTTACATAGTCGATGGTGCAGCCTAATACAAACATCTCTGCAATAGGGTCTACATGCAAATTACCCACTGTAGGATCTGCATCTGTAACATCCCACACATAAGTAAAGCCAGAGCACCCTCCACCTTTAACACTTAGGTAGACGTTGGGTGCTCCAACTTTGCTAAGATATTCTTGTGCTTGTTCTGTAACAGTAATCATGTTGGCCCTCTTATACTTGTCTTGACCCGCTGTGTGCATGTATTTATGTTGGCATCCCGTAGGGGACTCGAACCCCTGTTGCCGGCGTGAAAGGCCGGAGTCCTAGGCCACTAGACGAACGGGACATTTTGGAGCGGGTAAGGAGAATCGAACTCCTATCTTCAGATTGGAAATCTGTAATAATACCATTATACTATACCCGCTGTGTTTCTCCTGGGCACCATCCGTTCAATTATTTTACCTGTCGAATGGAAGACAGGACCGTGTTAGGGGCGATCCTTACTAAATGGACCATCATCTAACTGAGCAAGTGCTTCACTCTTGTGATCTGCTTCAAACATAAGATTTAGACTCTCAAATTTTCTTGTGTCATAATCTTCGTTCGAACGCAATTGCACATCAGTTGCACCTGCATCTAGAGCATTTTTAAATGCAGCAATTCCTGCATCAACATCAGTTGTATATACGTCTACATTAACTTTCATCTTATCCACCCTTACGCAAAACGCTTTGAACGTGATCCAAACACATCACGAGCTGATACTGCATAACGTGCAGTGCCTTTTGAACTGCTATCAACACGCACACTCAAGCCATGCTCACGAAACTCACTCATGCGAGCTGGAAGGTTTTTAATACCAAAACGAGCTTTTGCATCTGCTGCAGTTAGAGTTTTACCAGTACCACGTAGGTATGATTCGAGGAAAGATTTTTGTTTAGTTTTGATTGTAGTAAATGACATATGTATCTCCATTGTCAGTGGTTGTAAAAATTGGCGGACAGTGTAGGATTCGAACCCACGGAACGCTCACACGTTCAAAAGATTAGTAATCTTCCGCTTTCGACCACTCAGCCAACTGTCCATATTGTGTTAATGAGCATTTACCATAACACGCATATATTTTTCTACTGCATTTTTTGCTGTGTTGCGACTTACATGTTCTGTGCGCATAACAAAGCGAATTGCTTTCTCCACACTTAACTGTAAACCCAATACTGCTTCTTGTGCTGCATAATCAACATCTTTGTTCATGGCTTACTCCTTAACGTTTCATTATGTATACTATACGCTAAAGTAGGTTGTTTGTCAACCATTTATTTTAAGAAGATTGGTGCCTCTGGAGGGACTCGAACCCCCACGCTTTCGCAACGGTACCTAAAACCGTCGTGTATACCAATTTCACCACAGAGGCATATTTTAAAAATGAATTTTGTATTGTTCTTTTATTTTGTTTTCTAGCTTATAAAAAAGGGATTCATGCTCATATAAATTTGCAAATACCTCTTCGTATGGAATTTTTTTCTTTTTAATTGACGAAAACTCTGGAAAGTACTCAAAGTTCCATTTTTTTAGTTCTGTTTCTGCATCCAAACTTATATCTTCGTAATAAAGAGTAGGATAGTTTGATGGATTTTCTGAATAGAATTTGTAAAATAACTCTAGTTGTTTTAGGGTATCTAACACAAATTTTCTAGTTATTGTAATTTTGTTGCCGTCATAATATTCAAGTTGTTTTTGAAAATAAAACTCAGCATCCTCTTCATTCCAAAGATTAGGTTTATGAAGAACTTTGTCTAGTAGGTAATATGAATATGCTTGTGTTATGACATATTCGTATGTTTTTTTTCTAGTTAGATAGAGAAAATCAAAATCTCTATTAAAATTTTTCATTTCATAAGTATGGAAGAAATTAAAACTTTTGCATTGTAACTTTATTGATTCTTTTATAATGTGAGATCCAGTTTTTGATATAGTTACAAAATTAACCCGACGACTATGATTCATTTTATACTCTTTATAGTAAAATTTGTTATCATTAGCAATACCTATCTACCATTTTACCACAGAGGCTATATTGAAGTTTGTGCTTGTAATTCTAGGATTTTATCTTTGGTTAAACAAACCAGTGTGTGTCCGCGTTGCTTAGGATGCATTATTAGCACATCATTACGAACACCCATGTTGG
>Ga0208767_1001047_pt1 | contig 22139 bp, 28 predicted proteins | sample VirMetDEL_Mar_21_FD_184514 | JGI IMG/M metagenome (GOLD analysis project Ga0208767, IMG submission 184514) | Aqueous microbial communities from the Delaware River and Bay under freshwater to marine salinity gradient to study organic matter... | ecosystem: Environmental > Aquatic > Marine >... | reverse complement strand
TTTATGAAGCCTGTAGGACTATGGTGGAACTAGAGGATAGATTCCTAGACCTAGTGTTTGAGCAAGGTGACATAGAAGGACTGACCAAGAAAGAGATGCAGAAGTACATTAGATACATTGCAGACCGTAGGTTGCTACAGTTAGGTCTAAAGCCCAACTACAACGTCAAAGACAACCCTCTGGGCTGGTTAGACGAGGTACTGGGAGTAGAACACCAGAACTTCTTTGAAGGCCGTGCAACGGCTTATATGAAGGCTGGGCTACGAGGTAACATGCAGAAGGTTAAGTTTGCTAATGTAGCTTAGGGGAACTGGGGAGTCGCCTATGGCTCCCCTTCTTCCGCTTGTTCGGGTTCTTCTTCTTCTTTTACAACTTTAGCGTTTTGCAACATTTCAACTAAAACTAAACGGTCTGCTTTTAATTGCTCAACAAATACTTTGTCTCCTGCTTTTTCTGCTGCTTTTATAGCTTTACCCGCGTATTCAATAGCCTGTCCTATCTTTTTTCTACTTTTACTGTTAAAGGTCAGATACCCTACTCCAGCGGCTGTGCCTGCTAGAGAGCCGCCAGCTAGTAAAGATAGTCCTGTTCCGCTTGATAGAAAACTAACCCCTGCTCCAACAGCAGCGGCAGCAGCGGCTATCCCCGGAATTGTAGTCCCTACATATCTTCGTCCTCTCTTAAAGATATTCCTAAAACTCTTTTCCATATTGTCTATTATTTTAGGCCGTAAAAAATCATCCACTATTAGAAGGTTACTCATTTCTTTCATTTTGCCCTGAAAATCAGCGCCAAATACAGAAGACTCTCTTTCTAAAATTGAATTAAGTTTGCTTCTCAGTTGAAGTAAAGATCGTTGTCCTGCTTTAACTTGTGCAGCAGTGTAGTTACTGTCTCCAAAATAATCGTCTAGCTCTCGTCTTAATTTTAATAGCTCCCCTAAAGTTCCTTCTCCTTTTTGTATACGATCAACAGCTATTTCAAAAAGTTCTGAAGCGGCATTATACTCTGCTTTCTGCTTCCACATTTTATCTTTGAAAAAAGAAGACAAATCTTGCTCTAGTTCAGATATTATCTGCTTCTTGTCAACTCTAGGTGCAAGGCTTAATCTTGTTTGAACTTGGCTTTCCAATCTGCTCAAACGTTTGTCAATAAGCTGCCTGTTCTTAAAAGCAGACTTAGAAGGCTTGAAGTCAGGGATGTTATTGTCTACGTAAGTTATAGCGTCGGATGTTCGTTGATCTTGAGGACGCCAACGAGTAGAATTAAACATTCCTTCCTCGACTATATCTTCAACGTTCATCTTACTTACATCAGGAGCAAGATAGTCTGTTATAGCTTTTCTTCTATTTTTGGAGATAGAACCTTCTGCTTGTCCTCTAACCCAAGCGCCTCCTTTTTCTATAGGCTCTCCTGCGGATGGTAGCGGAACTTTAGGTGCTTTTAATGCACTTAAGTTTATTGCACCTTCTACAGTTTCTAAAAGTCTTTGGTTTGCAGGACTACTTTGCGCCCACTCAGCTATAGCTGTGGCTCCTTTATCAAACGTAGCTGCAAACTCTCTACCAAGCTCTGTTTCTCTTAGGTACGAAAACAAGTCTTCAGCGGTATCAAATACAAATGGAACAGCCCTCTCAAGACCTTCTGTAACTGCCTCTGCTGCACCACCTACTACCTGTCCCCCTAAAACTCTAACAGCTTTAGCTGGTTGGCTAGTAGTGGGGTCTGCGGCAGACATAGGCTCGCCTAAAACATCTAAGATTTTAGCCCCTCTTTCAGATGCAATACGCCCTACAGCTTGTCCGTATGTTTCTTTATTTGCTTCTTCTGCTTCTTTGGCTTCTATCGCACGTTGTATTTCAGTAACAACTTCTTGAGGTTGCTTAGTTTTAACGGCTTCTTCAAAAGCAGTGTATAAGTCCTGTAAACTTAATTCTTCCATTGTTAGCTACCGCCTATTCTGCCTTCACGAAGTAATCTGTTAAACAGGTCTTGCGTTTGTGTGCCATAGTTGCTTAAATCATACTCTGATTGAAGGTCTTGTTTATCAAAAGTCTGTCTTGGAGGAAGCTGCCGTATTTTACCCATCAGCCCAATATCAGCAGCATCTAACGCATCTTTGTCTTTAAGGTAGTCTATTTCTCTGTTAAACCTTTCCATTCCTAGCTCTAACGCATCTCTTTCAATACCTAAAAGTCTTATTACGTTTTCTTCTGTAACAGAGGATATATCAGCACCTACCATATCTTTCGTAAAACTCAAATCAGCGTTAGAAATTCCTGTTCCTGAACCTAATGCTTTAATTCTATCAAGAACTTTTTGCGCCCTGCTTTGAACAAACTCAATAGTATTCACTGCTGTTTGAGAAGGATCTATTAGTCCCCCGCTCAAGACGCTGAGTGCTTTATCTAATTCAGTTTTAAGGTTTCCAAAAGTTCCTGTGTATATACCTTTGTCAACAAGTTCTAAAGATCTATTGTTATCTACGGCCTGTTGATAAGCTCCTGATGCAAAATCATAAGTTTCCGCAAAATCTTTAAGAATAATGTCTTCTACGCCGCTTCCTATTCTTCCTGCTTTAGTAATAACTTGAGTTACTCTAGGATCTTCTTCTAAAGCTCCTACGTCCTCTGCAAAAGACCATTTATTGTTATAAAAAACTTTGCCACCTCTGGTTGGCAGTTGAACAACATTATCGTCTATTACAAAGCGTTTAGAGTCTGTTCCTTCAGCAAGAGTACCCATCTTTTCGACTTCTTCTAAACTCAAGTCTTTAACATCTTGTGGCTCTAAACCAAAAGTAGCAGCAACAGCGTTTATAGCACCTTGTTGTCGTTTAGTGTCTATACGCTTAAATTCTTCTTGTCTTAAATCTTTAGAAAGTTCTTTTAATTGCTCTGGGCTTGCGTTTTGGATGCTTTCCACTAATCCTTCAGCGCCTATTGCGTTAGCCCTAGCTACTAAAGATTGTTTATATTGTTTTTGCTGTTGCGCTGCTTGTCTTCCTTCCTGTATCTTTTGTATTTTAATAAGAGCGTTTTGTATCTGTTCAGGTGTACCGTACTTAGCTACAATTTCTAAACTTTTAATCTGTGCGTTAGGATCTCTAGGATCAATACCCCGTAACTCTGCCTGTGATTTCTCCTGAGTAGAGCGCATGTCCATCCCAACTAAGCCACCTAAGTTACGTGCAAAAATAGCTTCAGCAGGAGCCATGCCTGTCAGCATTCCGCTTGCTTGTCCTTGACCAGCTACAGGAGAAGGTCGAAAAGCCCCTATTCTATCTAAAATACCCATGTTACTACCCTCTATCAAAGATACTTGAGAACAGACCACCTAGTGTTTGCTCACCAAGTATCTGATCGAATAAATTAGCTGTGCCTTGTCCGGCGGCAGCTTGTCCACCAGCACCTATTATAGAAGAATAAATGTTTGACATTCCTTGTGCCTTAGCTGATTCAGCTTGCAGTATGTCTTCCAAAGCAGACATCTGAGCCGCAGATAAAAACCCTGCACCCTGTCTTTGACCAATACCCGCAAGGTCAGACAGAGAAACAGCAGGAGTCAGTGTTGACAATAGTTGCTGCTCTGGTGCGTATTCTAACCCTAGACTTGCACCGATGTTCTGTAACTGTGCATCTTGTAAGAAAGCAGGTAAACTAGCAGCGGAAGTACCTAAACCAAACAGACCCTGAGCAGACGCTAGGTCTTGCTGTCTTTCAGTGCCTGCTTGTCCAAGTGCTGCTAAGGCTGCTCTGTTCTTTGCTTCCTCTTGAGCTTGTGCTAGTGCAAACTGCTCAGGAGAACCACCAAACTGCGCTGTACGTAATCCTGTACGTCCCTGAGACTGTAGTTGCTCTTGTAACGCTATGCGTTGTCTTTCTTCTTCAGGACGCTGTACTGCACGTATACGTTCAAATACGTCAGCTTCTCTAGCAGCCGTAGGGGTCATAAAGCCTGTGAGAGCGCCTGTAACGCCGCCTAACGCCTGTTGCTGTATACCTGATACATCAGGGACACCTGCGCCTGTATAGCTGCCTAGAAGCCCTCCTGTGATGCCTGAGAGCGCCTGCTGTCTAGCTTGCTGCTCTGGGGACAAAGTAGTACCAAAACCACCTTCAGGAGTGGTTGTTATACCACCAAAACCAGTAGACACTGTAAAAGGCTTAAACTGAGACGCAGCGGCTGCTTCTTGTCCTATTTCTCTAGCACCTGTGGCAGCTTCTCGCGCTATGTCGCCGTACTGGTCATAATAGTTTTGCAGGTTAGCATAACTTAAACCGGCTCCGGCTAAGTCACCTAACCCTATATTCCCAATGTTACTTAATAGGTCACTAAAGAAACCTTGGTTATAGTCGCCTGCGTTATAATATCCTGTTCCATTCGACATTGTTATCTCTCTATATCACTATACTTGTTATTACTGTTGCTGCTGTTGTAACTACTACAGTGACAACAAGCCATGCCAGCTTTTCCCATCTGGCTGCATGACTGTCAGCCACCTTACGAAGTTCACGTAATTCTACTACAGCTTCACCCCAACGCTCACCACATTCTCTCTCATGTTCAGATATGCGTTCTAAGGCTTCTAAAGCTACTTCCATTTCAGTGTTGACAGTCATACCTACTTTCACCTATTGCTTTGCTTTACCAACTACTAAGGCAAAATACTCAAGGACTTTATATGCTTTAGCAACCATAGCATCGTCCTTGGGCGTTGGTGTCATTGCTGTTATTGCTGATGCTAGCGCAACGGCTGCTGTAGCAATGTTAAAGATGTTTATTAGTAATTCCATTACCAAGGTACTCCATTACCGCTCACTGGGTTTTTGCTGAGTTCAATTTGATTAGCGACTGATGCTTCGTATGCTTCAACCTGCTCCTCACCAAGGGCTGCTTTAGCCCATGAAATAGCGTCTGCTTCAGAAATGTCTGCGTAAGCTGTGAAGCTGTCTGCATCTGGTGCTTCTAGCCCCACAGTGCCGTAGCATCTGCCTGAGTGCCTTATGTCATCCACTGTCTCACTGTCGATACATTGCCAGTGGAGCACAGTTACAACGTCGCTTAGGTCGCCGTCGGTTAGGGTTCTGTCCATTGTTGATACTGTCCATGTTGCTGCCATTTTTATTTATCCTTCAAGTGCCGTTATGCGGGCTGTAAGTGCTTCAATCAGGTCTTGTTGTTCTTGAATTGCTTTAATTAACACAGGCACCATTTGAGCTTGGTCAACAAGCCATCTCTGTTCGCTGTCTGTGTCAATGCTGAGGTCGCTTTCATTACGAGGTGCATTTACCGCGAATGGAAAAATATCGACCAACTCTTGAGCCAATACACCCGTCCATTTGCCACGCGCATTGCGATTGTTAAACGAAGTGTCAGAGGGGTCATCCCAATTAAAGTCCACAATGCGAACTTGGTTGACCTTCTCTAAAGCATCCATTTCGGTGTCAACAATGTTTGTTTTCAGTCGTTGGTCTGATGAAACTTGAATGGCGGCGTTGCCAATGTATAAAGTAGATGAACTGCCGCCTTCAGAGCTAGAACGTAGTTGATTAGCACTACTTATTGCTCCAACATAGACGCCTTCTCCAACGGCAACATTGCCGCTGTTGACCCCAGTTCCATAAAGCCCAAAAAATCCAATGCCGCTCATGTGTAGGTCTTTGAATCGAACAGCACTAGCACCAAGGTCGATGGCGTTATCTGTCACAGATACAGTGCCACTTGAGTTTTGACCCGGATAAACGATGTTGGCATTCTGGTTTAGAACAATTGCTGCACCACTGCTTGAAGGTGCTGAAATATAAAATGTGCCGCCGTTAGTACCAATCAACCCTACGTTGGTGATTGCTCCGCTTGCTTCCTTGTAGAACGAAGCCAAAGTGCCGTCGCTGCCACGCCTTCTGAGATTTATCGGTTGACCACCAGACCTTGAGATGTCTGTCCTGCCATCTGAATATATAGTAACGCCATCATGGAGATTGCTTGCTGTGTTTACGGCATCAGAAGTCCCCACAAGCACATTGCCGCTGCTGTCGATGCGCATGGCTTCTGTGCCTGTGCTTGACCCAGCCGTTGAACCAGTAAAAAAACGCATTGCGCCACTGCTAGAGTGAATAGCATTAGAACCCGCTGATGTACTAAAGAACAACCTTGCGCTATCGGTAGAAGCATCACTATCTTGCCCAAGCTCAATACCATTTGCAGAACCAGTTACTACACTTAGGCCCGTGTTAGGCGAATTTGTCCCGATGCCCACGTTGCCGCTGCTGTCGATTCGCATGGATTCCTGCCATGAAATGTCAGTACCAGCAGTGCCTGATGCGGCGACACGCCAAACATGATTACCAGCGTTTTGATAATAGTTGGTAGCTTCGTCTGTAACTCTGTATTCCCATGAGCCATCAGAATCCACAAAGGCATTTTGACTAATGCTTAATGAAGCATCAGCAGTTGCCGCTGAATCAGCATAGATGTTCGCAGTGCCGCCCAAAAATATATTTGAGTGACCGCTATTACCCGTAGTTGTAGAGGTGCCGATGCCCACGTTGCCGCTGCTGCCGATATTAAGGCGAGTCACGTAATTAGCGTTGTTTACGTCTCCCTGTTGGATTGACAAATCGTTGCCAGCATCGTTATGTAGAAACCTAAACCCATAAACAGTCGGCTTGTCAAAAACAAGCGCACCATCAGAAATTCTAAGATTACCCGCAACGTCCAATTTATCTAAGGGGCCGCTAGTCCCGATGCCCACATTTTCTGAACTATCAATCGTGATAGCTATGGCATCTGCGTTATCGTCAATACCGGGGCTTGTGAAGCTGCCGGTGAACGTTGGATTAGCAATAGGTGCCTTAGCATCTATCTGGGTCTGTATGGCAGACGTTACGCCGTCCACATAGTTAAGTTCAGCAGTGGTAGCAGTCACACCATCTAGGATGTTTAACTCTGCTGCCGTAGAGGTAACCGTTGTGCTGTTAATAGATAGCGCATCAGTTTCTAAAGTACCATCAACATCTACATCACCAGAGATGTCCAGAGAAGCCACTACAGCCGTTCCTGTTAGCGTAGGAGCAGTCAATGTCTTATTCGTAAGAGTCTGTGTGCCAGTTAACGTAGCAACAGTGCTGTCAATAGACAATGTTACTCCAGTACCTGATGCAGCAGAGTCAATACCTGTACCACCAAGGATACCTAAAGACTCTGAGTCAAGGTCAATATCAATAGATGCAGAACCATCAGTAACGTCTAAGTCCTGTGCAGTTACCTGTGAGTCTACATAGGCTTTGATGGACTGCTGAGAAGCAATACCTGTAGCACTGTTAGATGCCATATTGTCTTCATCAAGAAATGCTTTACCATCTAGTATATTAAGCTCAGCGGCAGTAGACGTTACTCCGTCCAGAATGTTAAGCTCAGCGGCTGTGCTGGTTACTGTAGTGCCGTTGATAGACAGTGCGTCAGTTTCCAACGTACCGTCAACATCTACGTCGCCTGAGATGTCCAAAGAAGCTACTACTGCTGTACCTGTAAGAGTAGGAGCAGTAAGCGTCTTATTAGTCAGCGTCTGAGAGCCTGTAAGCGTCGCTACGGTGCTATCTATTGCAAGGGTTACACTTGTACCTGATGCAGTAGAAGATAGCCCTGTGCCGCCTAGAATTCCCAGAGACTCACTATCTAAGTCAATGTCAATGCTTGATGAGCCGTCAGTAACATCTAAGTCCTGTGCGGTTACTTGGCTGTCAACGTATGCTTTGATGGACTGTTGAGTAGCTAGTTTGGTGGCACTATTGGAAGACATATCATCTTCATCTTTAATGCCAGTTACAGTAGCGCCATCACCTGCAATGTTGATGCTGGTGTTTGCTACAATGGTTGTGCCTACGATACTTGAAGCACTAGATGCTCCTATAGTCGTAGCGTCTACAGCACCACCATTGATGTCTGCTGTGGGTATAGTTACTGTGCCAGTAAACGTAGGACTAGCAATGTTTGCCTTAGTCGCTGACGCTGTTGCAATGTTATTAAACTCTGTATCAATCTCAGTGCCTTTGACAATCTTGTTAGCATCGCCTGAAGGTAAGGAGTCCTTTGCTGCAAAGTTAGTTGTTTTTGTATAATCAGTCATTATATAAGTCTGCCTATAACTGCTTCAGTATTTAGCTCTTGTATTGACAAGGCCCGTTGGTCTATTGTTGCTTCTATGCCTATGGTGGCTACTTTGCCTGACCCTGTTGCTTTAAGTCTAGCAACGTCAATAACAATCGTAGCACTGTACTCTGACGTACTTACGTTGTACTCAGATATTCCGTACTCTGCGATAAGGCTAGTAGCAACAGTGAATGCTTGCTTACTATAACCTTCAGTGTAGTCGTAAGCCCAGTTGCCTACTATCTCACTACCTGAACCGCCTATTATTGTAAAGTTAATCTCTTTGAGCATCTTAACTTTCGAGGGGTCGCCAAAGGACAGTGGATTTGTAAAGTATTTGAATGTGTACGTATCAGCATCATCCAAGTAATCACTGTAGTCGTTGACACCTACTAAGTTACCAAAGTACAATGTACCGTCTTCGGCTCTCTCGCCACACAGTAAAGCGTTGCCTTCCCAAGTGGTCGCCCTGTAACTGCCATCTTCTAACGTACCACGCATATCAAAGCAATAGACTTCCGAGGAGGAAGGTAAGAACAATAGATAGAAGGCTTCTTCTGGACTGTACACTGACTTAATGTTACCTGTCTGTGCGTTTACAGACTGCATCATAGTGTCACGTACATTCTTGGATACGTTACCAATAGGATTAGACTTCTCTTGGATAACTCTACCTAAGCTGCGTAAACCAGAGTCAGACAAGAATATAAGGTCTGTACCGTTGCTCTGTACGCTGTCTCTAGCGATACATCCGATACCAGTGATAGTATCAGATAGTGTCATGCTGGATGGTGATGAAGCACCTTGGTATAATAGTATGCTACGCTTACCAAAGATAACTAGAAAGTCATTAAACTCCGCTAGTGCTACAATCTCATCATGTCCTGTAGGCCAGACTGTAGTGATGTCTAAGCTACCTGAACTACCACCTGTCCACTCATGACCTGCTAAAGAGTTTGACCAGTACAGTGTGTGCTTGTTGCCTGTAACGTCAGCAGCCCATACACGACCAAAGGCAGCTAATGCTTCGTTAGCCTGTGGTGGTGTACCTGTAGCGTGGGCATGGTCGCTAAACTTTTGAAGTACGCCGGAACCTGACTCATCGGTGTATATTAGCGGCTCTTGTCCTCGCTGCCAAAAGTAAGCATGGTCAGCAAAGTTTATAATCTTCCAGTTGTTTGCAGATACTGTGTAGCTGCCCGGAGTAATATCAGTTAGTGTAGTGGTGCCTGTGAATATCTTACTATTGCCCGTAGAGAAAACAACTTTGTCTCCGCTATAGTCTACAAACTCAAAGATAGTTTCTACACCTATACTAGACCCTAGTGGCGTTGCTGAGCTAGTGAGCTTATTTATACCCTTACGCGCCGCAATACGACCAAACTTGTCAATGACTGCATTTTCTGCAATAGAAGCAAAGGAAGGATCTTGACCCACAGGAGAATCTTGAGTGTTTAACCCACGAAACCCCGGAGCGCCTATGTAGATGTTTTGTCTTTGCTGAGCCATTACTTAGGTTGCCAAATAAATTCTTCTGGATTCTTGTAAGCGTCTAGCGCAATTGCGTCTGATAAATGACGGTCTGCAATGGCAAAGTAGTCTTGTGCAGTCGTGCCGCCAGTCTCTCCTCTTTCTCTTGCGAGTAAAGCAACTGAGATATGAATGATAGGATTAGCAGGTAATACAGTTTCGTCTGCATCATTAGATAGGTCGCTTTCCCTCGCTATTAAATCAAAACGTAATGAATATACACCATCAGGATTAGGGTAAACTCTAACTTTAGTATCGTCTGAGCTATCTACTCCTGAGTAGGTGTAGTATTCAGGAGAGCCGCTGATAGACCCAGCGTTATAGACTGCGTTGTTAATCCATGTAGGTGTTTGGTAATTAATAAAGAAATTAGAAGTATCGTTAATAACGCTATATATTTTAACACGTTCTCCTGCATTTGTAAGGCTATATTCTGTAGTTCCTTCAACTGTGGGCACAACTACTGTAGTCCTTAGAGTAGACCAGTCATGGGCGTTCTCTACTTGTGTCTTTGCATCGTTTACAAAGTCACCTACCATCTTAGAGTAAGCTGTGTTAGTTACACCAGATACTTCGTCTTCTCTCAATCGTCTAAGGACACTGTTGACTAATGATAAATAAGTTGTACTCATTATATAATTCCTTGAAACAAGCCAACTTGAGGGGCTTTATACGTGGGTAGATCTTCAATAGCGCCTATTATTTCAGGAGCTTGGTAGTTTCTCTTAAATGGTATATCTTTGAACAAAGTGTCAGTAACTGCTTGGGGTTTTAACATTCCTGATGCAAGCCCTAAAGTAAGACCTGCGCCTAACCCAGCACCCACTCCTGCACCAGTACCAGTGCCTTCTCCAGTGCCTTCACCACCTCCTGTTCCTGTATCTCCGGCTCCTACACCTGTTTCTGCTGCTCCGCCTGTTGGGTCTTCTACAGGCTCTACAGGTTCTTCTACAGGCTCTACAGGCTCTATAGGTTCTACAGGGTCAAAGGCTACAGGGCCACCTGTAAGCGGTACTTCAGGGAAGTCATCAGCTAAAGGATCTGTAGGCTCAATATCTAAATCAGAAGCAGGTTGCTCCTTAAAATAGTCTGTTAGACGGGCAACCCAAGATACTGCATCGGTAACGTCAAAGTCTCCAGTTACATCTGGAGGAGGTGGGCCACTGGGAACAGTCTGATATTCTGTAGGGCCACCGGATAGCCACTTGTCTAACTCTAGCTGTAGACCTTCTTTAACATTAGGGTCTTCTTCAGCATCGATAGCTTCTCTTAACTGAGCAGCAATAATGTCTGTGGATGTAGGCTGTTCTTCTCCTACATCTGTAGGTTGTGCAACAACAGGCTCTGCCGGAGTTCCTTCATCACCACCGCCCCCTGTAGTGGGGTCTTCTACAGGTTGCTCTACAACTGGCTCTGCTATATCTAATGGAGGATCTTCTGGTGGTGGTACTTGCTCGACAGGGACTACAACAGGAAGGTCATCAAACTCAGGATAATCAGGTATCGTTGTCAACAATGCTTCATCAAGAGCTTTTTGTTGTGCAATATCTCCAACACCATCTCCATCAGAGTCTGCCCACTCAGTAGGGTCATTTGGGAATAGATCAACAACGTCGTAAACACCATCGCCGTCTGTGTCTGTGGTTCGTTGTATCCTATTTTGTTCTTTTTGCTCTGCTATACGTTGCTGTACGTCTGCTTCAGCGGTTCTACGTGCTTCTACCTGAGCTACTCTGTAAGCATCTTGAGCGTCTTTGTAAGTACCCTGTTGTAGCTTTATAGCATCTTCATAATTGGCTTGAGCTACACTTTCTGCTGTACGTGCTTGGTTTACTTTATTACGCGCATCTAGTTTTGCAGCGTCTTCTGCTGCCTTTGCTCTTTTGTAATTAGAACTAAAAGGCCCATAACGATTACGCATATAATTAGCATAGCCTTCAGCACTAGCTACGGAAGCATTTGTTTCTTCTATTACAGTTGATACGTTGTCTGATGCAGCTTGTGTCGCTGTTTCAGCCGCAGTTACTGCATCATTTGCAGCAATAACTTCCTGAGTATCTTCAGGATTTGTTAGCGCGTCTACAGCGGCAGTAGCAGCCGCCGCTATGTCTATAGCGTCTTGTTCGCTAGTATCTTCTTCTGCTTGAGCATCCGCTGTTGCAGCAATGTTATAGATTACACTAGGGTCAAAAGAACCATCTGGGCCTGCTCCGGGGCCGCTGTAGGTTATACCGCCAGACGTTGCTGCTGCACCTAGTTCTTCAAGAATAGCAGCAGATTCTTTATCTAAATACTGATCTGCAACACTCTTTCCTGTAAGAATTGCAGCTATAGACCCTGTTAAATTAAAAGTAGCGCCAGACTCTGCAAAAGAAGGTATAACTGTACCTAACGCAGTAGTAGCCGCTGAATTTATTGCGTTTGTTGCTGCGGTTACTGTAGAATAAGTGCCTTTAGCTGCTGCTTTAAGAGCTATACCTACTTCTTTAGTAGCGTAAGATATTTTTTGAGCTACACTAAGACCTTCTGCTGCTTTTAATCCCGCAGAAATTGCAGGGGCAATTACAGAAGCTCCAATAAAAGCAGCTACAAAAGGTATAGATGCTTCAAGACTGTCTCGCCAATCAGTTTTCTTTTCTTTTACGTAGTAAGTACCATACTGACCTACTTCACCAATTTGATTATAGTAGTCGCCAGTAGCTCCTGTTTTTAATTCTTGAGTTAGTTTACCACCAGCATTTTCTTCATTATAGTAAGCGGGGGTAATACCTAAATTTAATTTTAACTCTACACCATCTTCATTTGTTACTGAAGTAGGGATGTTTTCTTGTTCAATATACTGCTGTACTTGGTCATTATGCTCTTGCATTGCAGTAGCATAAGTTTCAAAATTAGAATAGATAGCGCCGGGAGTTTGCTTAGCTTGCTCCATACGCTTGTTATACCTGTCTCCTTCTCCCGGAACTACAGGCACATACTTAGGCTGTAGCGCAGCAAAAGTCTTAATCTGCTGTAGCTGCTCATTAGACAGCGGTGTGTTGTTATTTGCGGAAGTAACTTGATTAGCCGCTTGCCAAGAAGCTAGATATTGCTCATTGACAGGAATTGACATATCTTGATAATTAGGAACTTCCCCCATAAACTCAAGCACTTGTTCGCTTAAGTCATCGGGGAGAGCAAAACCACCTTCAAATAAATCTAAGTCTGGAGCAAAACTTTCAGCCATTATTTGCTACCCCACTTGGATACAGCTTTCATACCAAAACTAGCCGCTATTGCAGCGCCTAAGAATCCTTTGTAGTAATCTGGCATTGTCTCCAAGACTATAAATCCCTGTTCAACGTAAGGAACCATTGAAGGTATAAACGCACCTATCAATGGCAAACTAAGGATAACGGAAAACCACTCATCCTTCCAAGAAGTCTGAGAAGCACTAGCTTGTTGAGTTTCCCAATCAGCGTCAGCATCTATGCGCCGCATCTTGGAGTCATGGACAGCTTGCTTTTCAGCAGCTTTGTTTTTAAGGAAAGTACCTGCAATACTTGTGATAGCACTAAGCCACATATACTCACCTTAAAAAGAAAGCGAGGGGCCACCGAAGCAGCCCCATGCTTAACGGTTGTTACTTAGGCACAACCAGAGTCAGACCAGCTTCAGGACGAAGTACGGCGGTGCCGTATAGCGTATCTGAAGTAAACAGGTTAGCAAGAAACTCTTGCTTGTACTGTGTCTGTGAGCGAACACCTTGCTGCTCAGCCATGACCAATGCGTCACGTTGGAACAACAGAGCACCCAGCATGTCAACAGAAGCAGCGGAGTTATCGCCAGCAGCTTCTACGACAGGACAGTTGGTGCTGACAAAAATGTCAATACCGTACAACTGACCAATTTGACCGTTAGTAACCTGACCGTTGTTTACGAAGTCAGAGCTAACATAGCGGTCGATGCCCATGATAGTGTTGCGTACTGAAGGAGGTACAACAAAGTTGCGACCGTCCATAGGTACGTCTTCATCGTCCAGCTTCTGAATGATGGCACGGAAAGCAGAGTCAACAAAGACATCTGAAGCCGTTACGGTATCAGCAGCGTAGGTAGTCAGAGCGTTAGAGCTTGAGTTATCTACGAAGAAAGTACCGCCATTGTTCAGGTAGGTGGAAGATGTAGTACCCGCGCTACCCAAGCCCGTAGCCAGAGAGTGCAGGTCGGTGTCAACTTGCTTAGCCAGCGCATAGCCAGCATCTTCAGTATAGAACTGACGCAAAGAAGACAGTGCTTGTACATCCGTAATATCCTCAATCAAACGTGAGTATTCAAAGTGCTTGTCAATAGAGACTTGTACTTCGCCTTCAGTGTTTGCTTGAATAGTTACGGCAGTCTTAGCTGCTTTAGCGTGTGCATCACCACGGACAGGCTTAGGCACATGGATAGTGTCGCCTTTCTTGCCAGCCATAGACATCTTCTTGACAAGATTTGCCAAGACGAGGTTCTTCTGGTATGCAGCAATAATCTCATCACTCCAAATTTCTGGAATGAAAGTTGCCGCAGCGGTGTTGTCGGTAAACCCGCCAGTTGCGGGATATGTAGAATCAGTCATTTAATATCTCCTCAGATATACTATTTGACCCGTTTCTCAGCATACGCTCTCATTATTTCATCTTGTAGAGCGGCATACCTATGAGGGTCATCTTTCATAAGTCTAATAATGTCTGCGCGTCTATAGATCTTCTTGGGGCTTGATTCAGAGCTACCACTAGCACTACCTGTACTAGCTGACTTTACTGCTTGCTTACGGCTTTGTTTTTCAACACTAGCTGCTTGACCAATCATCTGTTGACGTTCTTTCCAAAGGTTGAAAAGTTCGTCAGCAGCTTCATAATCATACTGCTTGTCTGCCGCTACAAAGAGCTTAGTTCTAATTTTAGATGCTTCAATCCACTCTGCAAATTTAGTATCCTGTAAGATACTTTCCATGTCAGGGTGATTAGCCTTCAGTGCTGACAATGCTGTTTGCATCTTGTACTGTTGACTAACTGATTCAGCTTCCTTAATCTTAGGGTGATTCTGAATAGCCTGTGCTACTGCCTTTTCAGGGTCAGTAAAGAAGTCTATTTCTTCGACTTGTTCTTGTTGTTCGGGTGCCGGTGGAGAGTTATGTGTGGATATATATGTATCAACAACCTTACGTAGTTCACCTACTTCAGAACTTTGACGCCCTAGTAGCTTTTCAGCTTCTTGGTGCATCTGTACAAGTTCCTTAGCAGACTTGCCTTGGTATTTCTCAGGAATCTCAGGTTCACTAGTGGTTGCCTGTTCTTCCTCTTGAGGTTGCTCGTGTTCAGCAAAAACGTCCTCTTGTGACGGTTGCTGCTCCTCACGCTCAATTATTTTAGCCATTATTAAACTCCGTACTTATAGTATTGTGGAGGGATTAAAAAAAGGGTTCTAGCTAGGAACTTTGCTTTTTCTCGTATTGGATGTGACTCGCTCTAGCCTTAGCCCAACGCCTAGTGGCGTCAGGAAAGTCTCCGCTGATGGGGTCTAGTTTAGACCTTACAGGCGAGATAATCCGTTTAGCACTGTAACCACACTCGCACCTCGCAGTGTGTTGGTCTACAGGTACTAATGCTTCAAATACATGCCCGTTAAGACACTTAAAGTCGTACAGTCTTAACATTACGTTTCTAAGTCAATGTCTTCCTGTTCAGGCTCTTTAGCTTCCTGTTCAGCGTTCTGTATTTGAGCTTCTAGGTTAAAAACAGTAGCGAGTATTGCAAGTTGTCCTTTACGGAAATGCAAGTTATCGTTATCTGTTGTGAACTCTACTGAATTAATCTGTGCTACATTCTGACTTAAATCGTCTATAAGTTGTTTCCAACCTTCTGAACGAAACATCTCAAAATAATTAGCAAAGTAAACTTCAAGTTCTTTAGTCATCTTATGTATTTCCTTAATAAGTTAAGATACAAGATGTATAGTATAGCATACTTTTGACAAAATGTCAAGTATTATTTTACATTTTTCTACCAGCAGGCTTGCGAGCAGGTTTGCGCTGCATTGCTTTTTTCTTCTTAGTTGGCCGTGCTGCTTTGCTTCCGTAAGCTCCTTTACCGTATCCCATATTAGTTTTCCTTTTTTTTAGGTGGGTCTCTAAGTAATAGCTTAGTACCTACGTCGGATACAGGCACTAATCTAGGTTCGCAGTAAGCGTCAAAGTGTCTAGTCTTTGGCATGACAATGGCATGTTTACTGACATTTTGATGTACTAAAGCTGTCTTATATTCCAAACAGCTTGTAAGTTCTCTAAAAGCAAGTTCTAATCGTGGCTCACCTTGTTCTAGTATCAGTAGTACAAAGATAAGCATAGTTTCCATTAGATTCTTCTTTTCTGTTTAATCGCCTGTGTCTTAACAGCCGTTGGTTTTCGTAAGTCCCAAGTTAAGATTATCAGCTTGGTGTCCCATGCTGTGCCAAGGATTCTTGGGCCTTGATTACGCACATACACCTCCGCCCCGTATCCACATTTGCCTTTGTTGAACAACAGCCATTTCTTTGCAACTCTGTGTCGCTCTGCTGGTGGTTGCACATAGCGTAACATGCGGTATTCGCGCATGTCGCAGAACAGAGTGGGGTTTCTTGGGTCATAGTCTATTTGGCTAAGAGAGCTTGTACGAGGGCTTGTATCTGCTCGTTGGTCTTCTCTTGAATCTTCTCCTGACGGGCCAGAGAGTTGACTATTGCTTCCACCTTCTGCTCCGTCACTGCTTGTGCCTGTCCGTTGGCTTGGGCCTTTTTTGCAGCTTCCTCCGCTATGGCAGCAATACGATCTCTGTCCTCACTAGCGTGGGCTGTATTGGCCTGTAGTACACCCCAAGCAACTGCTAGACTTACAGCAGCAGCAGCAATAGGTAAAGCCCATTGAGGGATTCTAATTGAGTTCTCAGACATTATTTTTCCTTGTTATACTGCCCGTAAGTTACCGGACTTTTTGTTTACTACTTTTGCGCTAGTTTCTAGGATAAAAGCAGAATGCTGTTTAATCATTTCCAGAATCTTTAACTGTATGTCAATGTCTTGTGCTTCAATTAAAGAACCCCCTAAGTACGAGATAGTCTCTGAGTTGAGACGCAAAGCGCTTGTTTCAGGGTCATCGAACACGGGTATAAACTCAGATTCTATCATATCCAGTCCTTATTTTTTTCTTGACTTAGCCCCTGAACATTTCCAACGCTTGCGCGATAGGTTGTTTGGAGTATTTGGGTCGTTTTGCTTTTTCTTAGGCAGTCTTTTTTTGATGCCTAAACTTCTAGCGCAATAACTATCCCCTTTGCTAGTTCCGGGCTTGACTCTAGGGCCACCACCTTTTGCTTTACCGGCTTGTCCGTAGGAAACTTTCTTACCACTAGAGGTTATCTTTACTTTTGCTTTTCCTTTTCTTGGTGTAGCCATTAAGTATCCTCTTGTTTAGTCTTGCGCGTCTGCGCTGGCCTTTTCGTTTCATTCTTGGATTCTAGTTCCTTAATCTTGTTTTCAAGTTCTTCAAACTTGGCATTAATTTGGTCGATAGCGTCTTGGAATTGTGCTGAAGTAATTACCATTTTACTGTCCTTGTCCCTCTACAGGGGGTCGCATGGGTTGATTAAGTTGCGTGGGTTTCTGAGAAAGTTTTAAGTCAATCTCTTTCTCTTTCAACATAGTTTGTGCCATTTTCAGCCTACGTTCAAACTCCTTATCGTCTTGGTCGCCTGCCTGTAGGTTGGTTGTGATAGCTTTAATCCTGTCAATCTCTAGCTCCTGTGGTGCCAACTGAGTCTCTACAGCCATCTTCTGTGCTCTGGCTTGTGATTCAGTAGCTTGACCATTCAACGCTGCTGTCTGAGACTGCTGGAAGGCAAGTTGTGCCTGTTGTGCAGCCTGAGCCAACTGTTGTTGCTCTGGAGTAGGTTGTGATTGCTGTGCTGCCTGTTGTAAACGAGCAGTTAGTTCTTCACGGTTTGACAGGTTCATGTTGTCAATTATGGACTCTATAAGTGTGTTGTACAGAGGTGAGTCCTGTGACATTGTTTGTAAGAGTTGTACAAGTTGTGTAACTTCGTACTCACGAGCAATGATGCCTAGAGTAGACGCTGCATTGAACTTGTAGTCAGCAACGGGATAGTTGTCAGGATCAAACTGCATGTAACGACACGCTGCCTTCTTGACAAACGGAACCAAGAAACAATCTTGGAAGTTAACTAATGTACGCTTGTGACGCTTAATGATAGCGCCAAGAGACATACTAATACCAGCAGCAGTCGCATCACCATTGATACTCCCCGGAATGCCAGCGGAGTCTATGGCCCCTGTTGACATCTGAACCATACGCTGTAGTGCGTTAGCTTGCTCAAATGTAATCTGGCTTACTTGTCCAAAGTTGAAAGGTTGTAATACTTGTCGTGGGTCGCCATTGGTTAGAATAATCTTACCCGGACGAACTTGTGGCCTAGACCCTCTAGGAAGCCGTGTGGCGTCCATAGCGAGCATTGGGTGTACAGTAAGGGATAGGGCGTCAATACGTGCGCGAAGCTCTGTATCAAGCGCCTTTTGGCTGTTATAGCCCTTCTCACAAACACCGCGACCCCAAAACCTTCCCGGAACAACATCCCAAGGGAAAGCTACGATAGGACGGTCTTGCATCATGTAAGGGTTTTCTTCAGCTTTCAGTAGTATACCACCGTTAGCAATAACAATAATTGCTTCTACGTAGTAGCCCTGATTAGCTTCTTCTTCCTCACCTTCAGGAGTCAGAGACTGTACTTCAGCAATGTCCTCATCATCCTCAAGCAGTGCTTCCTGCTCAGTCTTCATCAGAAGATGACGAGGTACTTTACCATAGTATTTAGTAAGACGTACTTTGTCCTCATCGTAACTAGCTAACTCTTGGTCAGGCTCTAGTTCGTAGTCAGACGCAGCATTACCTACATATACGTCCCTATAGACACCAGCTTCCTGTAGCTCCTCTACAAGATGCCTAGAGACAAACTCATCAACCGCACAGCCTAGCGCACTTTCTACATCAGTGGCTATGGGGTCAATGAGAAAGTTTTGAGGAAGGACGGGTCGCAGTTTGACCACTGTACGGTCAGTCACATTAACGCCTACTGCTGTCAACTCACCACCCATGATGGGCTGAGTAGCGGGTGCCATCTCTTTGACTTCCTCAAGCACTACCTCTGCAACTCCTGTGCCGAATACGGCTGAGTTGATAAGGCACTCTCCTACAGACTGTCTTAGCTTTGTTTTTTCAAAGTCAGCGTGGAGTTTGGTTCTCAGGTATACAATATCCTGACTATCTTGGTCATCCATGTCATCAGAGATTGTGAAGTAAGTCCCACGACCAAACGTGGCTTCCTCAATCTCAGCAACACTAGATTCTACAGCCTGCTGCAATGCAGGACTAATTATACGGCTTCGTTCACTCTCGCGGTCTGAGTCCTGTGATGCCCAGATACCACGCCAGAGTCTATAGTATTCTTCGTACTTGGCTGCGTAGTTAGCTTCGTAATGGTCACGCCAAGTGTTGCATTTGTCTATTACCCAATCTTCAACACGCTGCTCAGTAGCAAGAGTGTCATTGTCACCGTATTCCATAGTTATACCTTACGTGATTTTTTTGTTTTCTTAGCTATCTTTTTAGGTTGAGAGCTATGCTGTTTCCCCGCTGCTGTGTCTTTTCTTTTCTTTCGTGTTGTCGCAGCGTACTCTTTGGAAGACAATGACTTTATAGCTTTTTCAGGCAAGTAACGCTCTCCTGTGGCTTTTGAGCCTTGAGTGCTAGGCTTACCTGACTTTGTTCTCCACTTTTGCTTTGTCCACTTTTTTAGGGACTTCTGTGGTTTCTTTAGGCCAGCCATTACTTTTTACCTTTCACTTTCTTTTGTACGGTCTTGCTTAAATCCTTTAAGTGAAACAATCGTTGGCTTGTTTTGGTATGGGACTTGTTTGTGTGCAACTCACCATTAGGCATCTTATGCGTATTGCCTTTCCACTCCTTGCCTGACTTTGTGTAGTGTGGCACTCCTTTCATCTGTATCCCCCGCCTTTGGCTTTATATTCTTTGGCAAGCATCTGGGCTTTACGGGCCGACCACTGGCCGGGTTTTCCACCTTTACCACCTGCCTTAATCTTGTTGAATAAGTTTTTACGCATAGTGGGCTTTGTATAGTTTCCAGCTTCATTTACTTTTGATTTAGGTTTTTTTGTAGCCATTAGTACCCCGTAAGTTCGTCCAACACCTCATGGTCATCTATTTCAAAATCGTATGTATACGCTACCTTAGCCAACTGGTCTATGTAAGCTAATGCGTCTACAAGGTCATCATGTGTCAGTTTGTCAGGAAATTGAAACAACTGATCGAGAAACCTACTGTTCCATGCTCCTTTGCTTAGGGTTATAAACCCATTTTCAAACCTGCCCTGTAGCGCCCACATGACCCTATCGGTCTTCTTTTTGTTCCCGTGGGTCAACTCATCTACCCTAAAGAACATGCCGTATCGTTTCATCATGTCCGTTAAAGGGGACATAACAGCCTGTCTAGCGATACCCTTCTCTATACCTATTCCAACTGGCCTGTAGTCTCTGACAACCTCAAAGATCTTTCTGGCTGTGTCACCTAATTCCCAACGTCCATGTATTATGTTTTCCACATGCCAATGTCCGTTGTCGTTGACCCTAGTTACTACTATGGCTGTCTCGTCTAATTGAGCGTTCTTAGTACGCTGTTTATTAACTTCCTCAAAACCAGCTAAGTCAATAGCTACGTAGTAGTCACCTTCATCTGGAGACTCACCGAACTTAACCCATTCCTCCTTAAACATCTCAGAGCCTATGGCTTCAAAGGACGCCAAAAACTCCTGTCTAAACGAATAGCTCGACATACTCTTTTCAGCTACTTTAATCTCCTCTGGGTCTATTAGAGGATTGTCATAGCTTGTAAAGTGCCATGCTTTGTACAATGGGTCATCACCTAATAAAGCGTACTGGTACAACTCATAAAAGTGATTGCGCCCCATTGGTGTACCTATGAACAACGCATCTCCCTTTTGGTCAGCTAAGGCTGGCCTAAGAATCTGCTCAAATACTTCAGGCTTCATGTCTGCGTATTCGTCCAAAACTACATACTTCAAAGACACACCACGCATAGTCTCTGGTCTGTCTGCGCCTTTCAACGATATAGTGGCACCGTTGATTAGCTTAATCTGTAAATTGTTAATGTGGCTTGAGACTACTACTGGCGCTCCTAGCTCAAGCAGTGTCTGCCACATGATGTCTCTAGCTTGTCCCTGCGTGGGTGCAACATAGAAGACATGCCCTTTACCGGACTCTAATGCCCTGATAATAAGTTTCCAAGCCGCTAGTCTCGACTTGCCTGTACGTCTGCCAGCGACAACAACCTGAAACCTAGCTTCGTCTACCCATACATCTTGTTGCCAAGGGATCAGTTCTATGTTTAGGTCAGTCATAAACCCTTAAAGTTCCCATAACCCATAACACATTAATATGACCACACAACAGACTCAGAGTCTCTAGTGTCCACATGCACAAATGTCTTAGCGACACCTATACCGTTAAATCCCATAATCATAGCAGCCTTAATAATCTTATGACGCTGAGCGCCACCATTGACTCTAATGTCAGCAGCTATTCCCTGACTATGTGTTCCCGGTCTAGCCTTCGCAGATTCTATGGAGTGCTTAGGCGACCTATATCCACTGGTGATTACAAATGGAAAACCACAGGCTTCCCTTAGCTCATCCAGTTTCCTGACAAACTCAGGGTCTATCTTATTCTCACCAGTTTCTTCACAATCAAAGTCTTCTATCTTAAAGTATTTATATTCCACTTTCTGTGAATTCCCCTTCGATTGCATTGTCTTCACTTGGGTCAGAGATACTTGTGGCGACTTGCCCAACACCTGAGATAGTAATTGACACAGACTGTCTACCATTAGCAGAATCCTTTTCAAAATAACTCAATGGCAGCATCCTGTCCATGACAAGTTTCCATGCTGCTGCTTGATTTTTATGTTCATCATCTAAAGCAGCATTAAAGATACTATCCAGAACCTTGTTAGATTTAGGTGAAGCAAGCATTCTAGCTTTATATTCATTAATAATACTAGCGTCACCTTTAGGACGCCCAACTTTACCTCTGTTTCCAGCGGTTTTAGCGACTACTTCTCCTTTCTTTGGCCTACCTCTTTTTCTTTTAGGTTGATCCATAAAGTATTTACCTTAGTTCCTAAGAATACTTTTTGATTATAGCATACTTTTGTCTAAAAGTCAAGCATTATTTTAGATTATTTAGTTATAAGGGTGTCCTTTTAGTGTGTTTTTAGTAAATTGTAGTTTTCTTTAGGATACAAGAGGTTACTAGAGGGGACTATTGGTCAATTTGACCTAATTTTGGCTTATTTTGTATAT
>Ga0208767_1001046_pt1 | contig 22146 bp, 20 predicted proteins | sample VirMetDEL_Mar_21_FD_184514 | JGI IMG/M metagenome (GOLD analysis project Ga0208767, IMG submission 184514) | Aqueous microbial communities from the Delaware River and Bay under freshwater to marine salinity gradient to study organic matter... | ecosystem: Environmental > Aquatic > Marine >... | reverse complement strand
GAGTGAGTGAATGCCGTTCCTTTTTTTTCTCAACCTAGCGCCTTTTTAAGACCATTTTATGCCATTTTGACATCCATTTTTATACATCCCAAACCACTTACCATCTCATAAAAAATACAGCATTTATACGCCTCATTCTCACACCATAAACGCTGTCCAAATTGACCCTTAAAATGCACAATTTCACCCTCAGTCACACAGACCATAAATCCTCATTTTTCGCTCCCTCTCGTGACACAACGAGAGCCTACAGGGTTTCAAAGGGAACACTCCCTTGCTCTAATTATCGAGTTTATCGTCTCATTCAGTAATGAGACCATAATGGTCATAATTTTCTGTCATCGCCAATCGCTTTGAGACGCTAACTTTCCTTACCATAAAAAAATACCATTTTCATTATCGGCCTCATTATCACACCATTACACGTCTCGTTATTTCTATCCCACTTAAATACCTTACAAACTTGATTAAGAACTTAACTTGCGAAAACTTAAATTAAACACTTAATTAAGAACTTAACTTGCGTCTTACAGTTGATCTCAGAGCACGCCACATGATATTACGTCTCATACTGATTTCAATATCGCTGTCAATCTCACACGCCGATGTAAATAAAAAAACGGCACAACAGACAGCACACACTAACACACTAGCTTAGTTACACTCTAGCTTATTCTTTCATTGTAAAGTTGGGTACAGTCTCTATTCAGCCTCTATCCAGATGGGTACAGTGCGACCTCGAAAGAGGTGATCCAGATTCCAACGTGTGAGACTCTTCCTCCACTTGTACCAGTTTGCACTGACCGCCGGCCGTATGATTTGGTCATCAGGATCCCATGAACTTTCTGAATCTATAACATAACAAAGTTCACAGTTTTGGAAAAAAGATCTTACAGGTTTTAGGCTTTGATGAAACTTACCCATGTACTCAATCCAATCGAGAGTCGGACGAAACAGCAGCTTGTGATCCTGACACGCTTGTTCATCAGCAATCTCTTGGATGTACTCAATGATGTCAGCGGGCAGGTCGGCAAACGTGATTGCGTTGGTCATTCCTGTGTTGGGTTTGTCACGCTACTGCTGATGAAGTAGGTTGATGCCTTAGCCCAGCAGAGGGCAGAGCGTTTCAATTTTTTTTCGCCACCAAACAGCCTAACTCTTGGTCGGGCAACAAAAAAACGGCACTACACAGCACTGACACACACTAACACAAACTGCCTATTCACACTCAATGCATTGAAAGATCGTTTCAACTAACTTAGGTGGTATAGAGTAGCGTTCATTCAGTGTATCGACCGACTTGCTAGCCTTTTGACCAATTGCACGTTGATGCTTGCCCTTATGGTTACACATTTTACCGACAAAGCTACTATTGTTGTGCCAAATGCGTGTTGCCTTCCTGTAATCAAACCCATACATGCAGTAGCAAACATCGCTATGATTATATTCAGTCATGTAATCCTTCATCCGCCCCGTCTGAGGGTTCTCAATCCAGTAGTGTTTAGGATTGAAATACTTAATGATCTCCTTTGTCCGGTTTAGAATAGGAACTCCAACCTCTTCTTGCTCCCTAAGCATCAGCTCTCTAGTATAAATCTGACCAGGAAAACGTTTCAACTCACGACCGATCCAAGATGCTTTTAACAGAGAGAAAGTGTCACATGGAGGCGAAGCCCAAATCACGTCAAAGTAACCAGGTGGAAATACCTTGTAGTCCCAATCAAGTATATTGACGCAAATGGTTGGCTTTGCCTTCTCATTGAGATCAACACTGATTACCTCGTAACCTAGCCGCTTAGCCTCTTTACCTACCGAACCAGTGCCACAGAACAGTTCAAGTATGCGTGGTTGCTGCTTGATGGTAACAGGTATGCGTGGTTGCGGTTTGATGGTAACAGGCAAGCAGATAGGGTCGCGCTTGTGGTACCCACAGAACCCATTGAACTTAACCTTGCCTTTGTACGGACAGGGCTGACCGCCCTTTAGCGCGCCTGTGCAATTAGGCATTGTTAACCGTCTCGTTCGTCGTCTTGGTATGCCTTAACCCAGCAGAGGGCAGAGCGTTTCAATTTTTTTCGCCACCAAGCACCTAACCCTTGGTCGGGCAACAAAAAAACGGCACCACACACACAAGAACACACACACGCTATCTAGTCACAAACAAGACATTTGTAAATCTCTTCAACAGCGTCGATTACTTCGTAATTACAAATATGTGGTATAACTGTAAACGCCTTTCTGTCAACTTCAATGAGCATTGGAGAGTTTATGATACACCAAGACAGAAACTCACGTAAGGTTTCGTCATGAATTTTGACCAGCTTAAATGAAGCTCTGTTTTCTTTTGGGTATGTGTAGTCAGCAGGAAACAATAAACCAGGTTTGTACTTTGAGCCGATCTTAAAGTCGCATTCATTATAAGGATTGACAAAACTGACCAGCTGCGACTTCTTGCGCATGTTAAAGAGTTCTCTTTCGCTCTCTTGCCGAGCCCAAATTTGAAAGACACAATTGACTTTTTTTGGCTTCCCAAACTCAACAAAGTCTTGAACGTAGTGCTGATGAACGAGATGAAAATGAGTGTCAACCTTATTCTTGTAATTCTCTCGCGAGTGAATTGAAGGAAGAATTAAGGCAAAGCTTCTGGTCTTGTCCAAACTTGTCATGCGGCGGATAAACTTTAGTGCGAGGTCAGATGTCTTGCCAAAAGGAGGATTACCAATAAAGTGAACTTTACTGTTGGTGTTGACATACTTTTCAAAGTCAAGCTTCAGGAAGTCTGCCTTTACTATATCTTCTGCTCGTGGTTCCAAATCAAACGCGAGACAATCAATGTTCTTGCTAAACGCTCCAGCACCAGCAGAGGGTTCAATCACAACAGCATCCTTATCAATCTTGATGTGATTGTGCCATGCTTCCAAGCACTTAGACGCTTCATGGTCAGCAGTAAAGAACTGGTCGAGAGCATTAGTGATGGTCATCACAACAAGTTTTACCCTACCGCCTTGGTGGGTTGATGTCTTAGCCCAGCAGAGGGCAGAGCGTTTCAATTTTTTTTCGCCACCAAGCAGCCTAACTCTTGGTCAACCAATAGAAAAATGGCACAACTTAATATTAATATTTAAAATTACAAAAATCATTAACTAATATTCAGTTTCTTCCTCAAGATATTTATAAAATTCTCGTTCTTTATATATCTCTCCAATCTCATTTTCAACCAAAGTCCATTCTTCTTCTTTTTTATTATCAATCATATATCCAGTAGAACTAAAATCTTCATAATAACAACAAATTATTCCATCAATAATATCTACAGCCATAATACAGCACCAATCATCATCGTAAATTTGAAAAGGCACCAAATAACCTTGAGCAATAGTTCCAACTTCAGCGATAGACATAATTATTAGAGTATTTTGAGAGGAAAAGTAGAGAGAAAATCGGTTTCAATTTTTTTTCGCCACCAAGCACCCAAACTCTTGGTCTATGACCATACTTACATTATACACCAAGGTAAATTATCTCTCTTTATATTTAGTTAAAAATAGAATATTAATCTCCCAGTATATAGTAATGTATTGTCAATATTGCAAAACTAAACTCAGACCCATTAAGAATGATACCAATCCTGATAGGCGTTACCATAAGAAGTGCCAAAGTATATGCAACAAGGATTTAGAGAAGTTGTGCATATCTGTATCCAACTGGTTTGATAAGCTAGAGTATCTTTCAAAAAGATAACAAATATCTTTCAAAAGCCATTTCAATTTTTTAAATAAATAAGTAAAAAATTGAAACCCTTATGACCAGTTTCCCAACCCTTCCCAAAACTCACTCGCAACATAACACCATTCCCAATTACCGTCATAATCAAACTCTTGCCATCTGTCTAATGAAGGATAGTTATACTGTCGGTCATCAAATTCATCATATTGATGCAAATAAACAAACTCCAGCAAACCTTGATGAAGCTTTTGTTTAATCATAACCTGCTCCTCATTCAGATAGTCGTTTAGCTTTGCCATTTTCTATTATAAACTAGGCTTTTCTTTCTAAGTTCTTTGTAGAAACTATATCTTCTTAGCAGCACACATATTTAGATTAGGTTGCATCATAGTTATATACTCCTGCTCTCGAGCCTCTGCCTCTTCTCTATTTTCAGCATAGAACTCCTCCAGTATATCCATGCTCCATGTCTCAACTCCTGTCTCGCGCATCCTAACATACAAATCATTACTCTTAGTTGCACTATCCTTTATATGCTCGTCTTTGCGTTTCTTGGAGTGGTTAGTATGACCAATGTATGTGTCATTGCATGCAGTAGAGCTCCACTGGTAGATCACATAGTTGTTTGCAAAGTACCGCTCAAGCTCATTGACCAGCTCGTGATTGATCGCATAGTCCGTAATGATCTTGACATTATCGCCGTCACTAGTTCTAGAGTAGGCTGTGTACTTCTCACGTCTGGTCATAGCTTTCCACTCATATATATTATACTGCTCCCTAATAGTTAGACCTTGAATCTTATGATTAGTAACAGCAAACGCTACCACAAAGTAACTTGCAAATACCGCATCTGTAAATCGAACCAAAGTATCCAAAACTATTGCGTCTTTGCTTATGCTTTTGAGTTTATACATCTTTCCATTCTTTAGACCTAAGTCTTTATCATTCTTAACACACATAATAGGTGTGTCTAAAGTTAGCCATATATCTTGTGAGTATTTGTTAGCCTTTGAGCGCTTGATAAAGTAACCACTCTTATCCATTACCTCATGATTCAATGTCAATCTCATCTTGTTTGTTTTAGTTATATTGAACTTCTGTGGGTCTCTGTCTTCATACTTGCTTGCAGGTAGGGGTTTGCCATCCAATATCTTATGATAGTTAACGGTTTCCTCGTTACGCTTGTTGATTGTCAGTTTAACAAGGTTGCCATCACACAGCTGATGCAAGAGGCGCGTGTTTAGCCAGTTTACCTTTTCCTCTTTTACTGGTCTGTTTTGCTCTGGATCGCCTTCACAGATGAACTTGATGTTAGGGAATGCTTCCTTAATCTTGAGTAACACAGCCATAATGTAGCTCGGTACCATAAATACTTCAGTTACAATGATGGTGTCAATGCTCTTTAAGTTCTTTAAGCGCTTCTCTGAGCACTTGCCAATGAAACAGTCAATGCCAAAGTAGCTGTTCAGTGTATGAGCAGGATGATCAGGATTGCTAATGTTCTCAACTGATACGTTAGTAAAGCCGGTAAGCAGTGTGGTCTCCATATTGTACTCAGGCTGTTGCTTTACAAATGTTGACTTGCCGTAGCCCGCCAATGCTGTTACCAAATAGCTGCCCGTGGGTAATGGCTTGTCAAATGATAGCCACTTATCAGTCTCTGTGACTATATCCCATTTAAAATCTAGGTTTAGCTTGTAGCTGTAATCCAGCTCAATATCTTTCACCTTTACCCCTTCTAAGCTGACAACCCTACGCTTTATACCACCAATCTTATCACTTAACTTTATCTTATTGTGCTTGCCCTCCACAATCACAGCATCAGTCTTAATACCTATTAGCCGGCCCCCTAAACGCTCGCGCAAGTTATATATTTTGAGCATCTCATTCTCTAAGATCTTGTTGAATATGGGCACATCGTTCTCATATAAGGTCTTGTAATTGGTAACTTCAACTATATATTGTTCTGGCTCCATCTTTATCTTTTGAGTGTTGCCATGCTCATTAACTATCGTTTTAGTCAACGGCTGAACGGTACACAACTTACCCTTTAAAGTCTTCCACAAGCGTTTATGTACATGCTTATCATACATAAAGCCTACACCTTCCTCATTGTTATCCCAAAAGGCTGATAGTGCAAGCCCCCAGTCTGTTTCAATATAGCCATCTTTAAATTCATTTCTAGTTTTACCTCGGTGTCCAATCATCATATTGATACCTTTGTAGCAATCAGGATACTTCTTTATCATCTGCTTTGCCCACTGTTTGAAGTAGTCGTGTGGCAAGGTATTGCTGCAACACAGCTCATAGATGATAGATACTTTGAAGCCTTCTTTGCGACCTTCCTTGATATAGTCGCCTGAATACCAAGCGTTACCTCGCATAAAGAATTCCAAATCACGTTTACTCTCAAGCTCTACATAGTACCAACCTTTAGTTATCTTACCACTATAAGCCTGTATCTCATCATACACAACAAACCGCTCATAGTCACCGAGCTTATTGTTTAATAACATACTGGTTCTGCATTTGTTGATATCATACTCGTATTGTTCATCCTGCTCTGGATAGTTGAAGCCCTGAACAATACCGGTGTGTTTGACGCCCGCTCCAAGCTGATCCCATGTAGCCTTGCTAAAGCTGCTTAGTTCATGCTTTGGAAAGTGTTTGTTAAACTCACCCTCAAACAATGTAATTGGATTTTGATTCTCAAACTTATCACCTAATAGCTTCTCCATGTAAGTCTTATCAGGATTGGCACAGACTACTTTGTTACTGTTTCTATAAGTAATCTTAACAATTCTACCATCTTTAGTTCTCACATCGCGTATAGTGTTATCAACTTTAAACTGCTTAGCATAGTAATCAAACAGGTTATCAGTCTCAATGATTTCATATTCAATCTTCTTTTTGTCTTGCTTCTTGTCATACACCTCTTGACTGAATGCTCTGTTTTGCGTGTTGGTCTTGGCTTTTTCACTGATGCTCTTAACTAGCTTTCGATCAGTGCAACGGTATAAATGTTCATTATAGACCATACCCAAGAATGAACGCCGATTCTTATCTGCTTTAACATCACCCATGTTAGTCATAAATACTCTCTCATTAATATCAATTAGCCTCATATTGCATTTATACTTAGTTAAGACTCGCTTAATATCCTCCGCAGTGTAACCTCGTTTGCCTCTAGGCTCATCAGGACATTCATCTGCAGGTACATCAGGATCATAAGGATCGTCATCATCGTCATAATAGGCTTCCTCAAGATCATCAATAATCGTTTCAAGGGTTAGCTTTTTTGTGTTAGCACCTAACTTTAGATGATCAAAGATTGCTTCAGGTACACACATCATGTCGCCAGTATCTTCAAACCCCTTAAACTGCTCGAATTGGGGTATATTTACGTACGCGCCATACAATGGTATCTTGCTTAGCTTCTTGCTCATCTTCTGAATAGCTGTCCGTTCTACATTTGTGACTATGTTTAGTTTCATATACCCAGGACCTAGTTCTGTCCAAGCTTGGAACAGAGCCGGAGTGGTTTCATCTTCGTTCATCACACCTATCAAATCAGACTCTTTGTACTTAGTCATGCTCAGGAATGACATGCTAATAGGGTCTTTAGCTCCCCATTCACCACCTTTTAGTAGCTGTTGACTAGTGCCAGTTAAAGTATATTGATACGTTTTGACATCAGACTCGGATCGCTGCTGGTGGTACAGGTCACGGATCAGTCTGTTCACATCGCGTCTGGGCACATCCTTATCCAAACCAAGTAGTTTTCTCGCTGCTCTTAAGTCATATCTCAGACCTAACTCTTTGTATATCTTCCTTAAAGTCAATTGCTTCATATTATTAGTTGACATTATTTTCTACAGAAAACTACTAAATAACCTTTAAGTTTATTTTCTACAAATATGGTTCAATTTTTTTAAAAATGATAAAAAAGATGAAACAAGGGGTTTCTACCCTTCTAGACTGGCTCATTGATCTTGTTGATCCTAATGTGACCATATCTCTGCAGAAAGCTATTCTTGCCCCAACGCTGGGTTTTGTCTGCCCTGTAACCAGTCATGATGCGTCTCACATAGTCTGAGTTCAATTTTAAATCCCACTCTTCATTTAGGTGCGGAATGGAGCAGAACTTGCCCTCCTTTAGTTGATTAGTCTCCTTATCAAACATTACTACTTGCCATTTGTATATGAAGCGAGACCTAGAGTGTAATGGTCTGCCTGTTCTTTTTTCTACAATGGTCTCCATATTCTATATATAAGTAAAGAGATATTTTTATACCGTTTTGTCCTAAATGTATCTTTCTATCTTTTAGAAAAAGATAACAAAAGGGGTTTAAAATCTCTTAAACTCTAGGATTTAAATGATTTATCCTTTATTTTTAGGCTGGATTAAAAGTATCATAACTATTGTCAGCCTTGTAGTCTTTCAGTTTTTGTTCAGCCTCATTAACCTTTGCTTCCCTGTTAGGTAATCCTTCAAACTGCTTATCTACCATAGCTAATATATCTTTCTCTGAGTCGCCTGTTGTTAAATAAGAGCCGTTAGCCCATGGTCGTGTCCATTTGAGTGTATAACGACTAACCTTGCTTCGGTCATTACCTATGTCATCGTGTGAGATAATGTCAAATGAGTCCGATGGATTAAGCACAGACTCATCGTTCTTTTGTAAGATACGAGCTGAGCGCCTGAGTGGTGTGCTATAGTCAGTATCAACTGAGTAGCCTGCATACCTGATTGCTCTCATAATGTTGCGTAGTCCTCCTAATTGAAACCTTTCAGTGCCTCTAAACTTTTGGGTGTCACTTGCAAACTTATCTTTTATATACTTCTCCTTTTTATACACATACGACTGCTCGGAGGGTGTGCTGCTATATTTATTTCCACCTAAGTAATACAATTTAACACCATGGTCACCACCCTCATCCTTAGTGCCGTAATATGTTATGTATTCCCATAACCTACCAGCTGCATTACCACTCTTAGTGCCAGCTATACCCACTTTGTAGAGGGACTTATCTAAGTTAGCTTTGATAACATACAAAACTCTCCATCCTTGCCTTAAGTAATCACTGTTTGTTTTTGTTGGGTCACGGTCGCTTCTCTGTAGCAACCACTTATCAAGCTCTACTCCTTCTTGTGTATAGGGTAATAAATCAGTTAATGACATATACATAATATCTTTATAAAAAGGGGTATTCCCTTTACTACTTTAATGACGGGAACTCCCACGGACGCTCACATGACTTGGTGCTTGTGTTATAAACATAACCTGCCGATGGGATGCAACCATGACTATCCAAAGGGGTTACCCCTTTCAAACCCCTTTTGTTATCTTTTTCTAAAAGATAGCTTGGAAAGCTAAATAATGCACCACCTTCATTAGCAGCTAAGTTTGTCATCTCTATACCTGACTCTTCTGTTTCTGTGTCAGGAGCATCATCATCAAAGTTGCTCATGCTGTGAGCATTATAGGCGTTTTTGTCACCTTTCTCAATCAATATATCATCCTCTGGTTTGCCATACTTATTGACTCCTAAAGCACTTACAACATCATTACGAACCGAGTAATGGCGTATAGGTAAGGATTCATCTTTCTTTTGACCTATAGTGGTTGCAGCATTAAAGACAACTGACTTTAGTCCTAAGTCTTTAGACATTTGTATAGCTATACCGCCTCCTAAACTATGACCGGTTAGCACTATCTTGCTATCAGGGTTTTGCGCCTTTAAGTCTTTAACTACTTGTAAATTGCGTTCATAACGAGGTGAGTTCTTCAAGTCTTTAGTGGCTAACATAATGTCAGTGTAAAGCCAATCTTCTGGTGTAGTGCTGCCTCTTACTGCTACTACAATCTCTTTAGTGTTAGGGTTCTCATAGACAGCGAGCTCATCATTAGATGGTTTAGGTTCATAATCATAACCATCCATCATACTCTTTCTATCTTTAAGGTATGACTGATTAGTAGCATCTCTATATATCTTATCCTCATCAAGTATTGCTTTGCGTTTGGTGTTAGCTCTTGAACCTAACATTTTCACAAGCCCTGCACCTTCATACAAACCCCTACCGCTAATTTTAATACCACTTTGTTTCTTCTTTTTCTTAGGTTTATTCCCTTTTGGTTCAACATCGCCTTCTTGTGCAACTTGTGCTTGGGCACGTTGTAATTGTTTGTTTATTGACTCTTCCAGTTCTGCCCGTGCAGGTGTTAATGCACTTTCTGGTGCGCTTTCTGGTGCGCTTTCTGGTGCGCCTTCTGGTGCGCTTTCTGGAGTTGCTACAAATGGCCTGTATGCAGGTGTTGCAGGTGGTAAAGAAGATGCTCCTTTATCAATAAAGTCTTCTATGAGCTCTGTCAGTCTCTCTTTTGAAGTGTTCTGCCGTAAGTCTTGTAGAATTGGGTTAAAGTCTTTGTTTGTTTGGATAGCTTCATCAAGTTTTTTTATTATTTGCCTTGTTTGTCCTCTTGATGCTTTCTTAGTATCTTCAATTGCTTTCTTAGTGTCTTTACCAGTATCTTTTACTGCAGTCTTAGTATCTTCTACTGCTGTCTTAGTTTCGTCAATTTTAGCCAAAGTTGCTTTCTTTACTTCAGTGCTAATCAACGGTTTAGCTATTGCAACTGCTAACTTCTTGAGAGCGTCTTGCTTGTTGCCTACTATTGCTAAGTTTTGTGCTTGTCTAATTATATCTTGCTTTCTTGATATAGTAATCGATTGTCTGCCTTGTTTGTATGTTACAGGTTCATTCATAAACCCTTCTATTTGGTTTGCGTCATACACTGCTGCAAGCTCTGTTTTTACCATGTCAATAATAGAATCTACATCAGCTTGTGATAATGCCTCTTGATTCTTTGCTTTTTTGCTCGGTGCTACAACTATTTGACTTTCTTTGGTTAAAAGGTTGCCTAAACGCTTTTTTATACTATCATAACTCTTACTATATACCGAGTTGGGGCTGTCAGACTTTAACAATCCATGTAAATCGGTGAATCGTTGCCAAGTCATATTAGGGACACTCACCTTGTCCTTAATAGTCTTCTCTAAGTCTGCTTTGAGTGTTCTAAACTCCTTAATTAGCTTCTTTCTATCAGTCTTGCCTTTATGGTCTAACTTAGAAGTCGCTGGTTTCTCAGACTTATACTCTTGTTGTGCTTGTTTTATAGCCTGCTTGTAGGTCATACCTTTGTCTTTGTTTTGTTGGTAGATTTGCTTAGTCAATTCAACAAATGCATTCACCATCCTATATACTTTAGCTAAATAATATAATTGGAAGCACGACGAGATATTTTGAATATGTTATATATATGTGGCGAGATGCAGTTCTCCGTTGCTTAACAGGTAGAAGCGATTATAACAATAACCAAGTGCCAGATAGTCAAGAGGTAATAACAGCATTACAAGCAAAACTCAAAGTCTATTATGATAAAGAGTTAAAAAAGAAACAAGGTCAAAGTGTTAAAAAGTCCATTAAGATTCTTAAAACTAAAGGCTAAAGGTCGTTATTACAGCCAGTGTTAAAAATGTGACGCTCTAAGTTAGGACGAGTCCATAGGTCAGCTTTGGGATGCTGATGATTAAGCATATGTTGAGACATACACTTACCACAGAGTAAAAAGTTATAGTTAGTCATCCGCTTTTGGTCTTTACAAATGTCACAAACATACAAGTCATTCTTGCTATCTTTCCAGCGACAGCAGAAGTAGCAAGTATTTAGGGCTGGGTCAAGGTTCTTACTCATTATTAAATATGCAGAAAATATGTTATATTAAAAGGCGCATCATTTTGTTATATCTTTTTCTAAAAGATATGTATATGGTTCATTACAGTTCAACATTACCCGTCAGCAACCTTGTTTATACAGGCGACGAGTATCAGGATATGAATCCTAAAAATGCTCCTTCCAATAGCAATTATGAAATGCAGCTTGGGTCTGGTTTTGATAATCATCACCATGCATTAGCCACAGTGCTTAAGATGCCTCCCCACATCCATCATTTTGTATCTCATGCCGCCGACGTGTTGGCAGACATAATTGAAAACCACCACACAAAAGACCATCATCAGCTCGGTCATTTAGTGAGAGATGCTTTAATGAAACGAGGTGTATCAGTTACAAAAGGAGGAAGCTTTTGGTCGGATATTGGAAAAGGCATTAGCAACGCTTGGGATTCAACCACTAAGTTTGTTGGAAACAACGCAAAAGCTCTCAGTAAAGCAGCGCTGAATGTCATTGAAAAGACAGCGCCTGCAATTAGCAATATGACAGGTGTTCCAGAGGGTGTTATTAAAACTGGCGCAGAGCTTGGCAAGGATATAGTAGGTAGTGCATTACCATTACATCACATTGTTGGTGCTTTAAGAGATGTAGCGAAAGCTGGTTGCCCTAATAGCAAAGCCAATCTTATACATAACGATTGCCTTATGACTAATCATGGTATGGAGCCATCACCTGTCTTAACTGCTTTACACTTTGCAAGTCAGGCATCACCACATGTAGCTAAAGGTATGGTAGGTGGTGATTTCTTCGGTGATATAGGCAATTGGTTTAGTAACAACGCAAAAGCCATAGCTAAAGGAGCTGTTACGGCAGCAGGTGCTGTTGGCTCTGTTCTGCAACCAGAATTAGCCCCTGTCATAGCTGCTGGAACGGCGGCTGCTAACGCAGCTATAGGCAAGTAGTCCTTTTTGTTATCTTTTTATAAAAAGATTTTATAAAAGATAATATAATGAGTAATATTGATTATTACATTGCTAATTTAGAGAGATTCCCGTTGTCAGGTTTTAATGTGGTTGATATAGCTGGGGGCAATACCAAAGTTGTCGCATATCACGAGCTACAAAACTATAACAGCATTGAGGAGCTGTTAAGACCCTACGGCTCTGTAGTCTTGTTATTTGAGACTAAATACAATGTGGGTCATTATACATGCCTCTACTATGATGACAACAATAACCTATACTTTTTTGATCCCTATGGTCTAGAGCCTGACGAGGAGCTTAAATATGAGTCTTATAACAATACACCTTACTTGACCAACCTATTAGCCACTTATGACAAACCAATCAATGTAAATAGATTTAGGTATCAGCAGTTTTCACATGATACTAACACTTGTGGTCGGCACGTTGGTGTGAGGCTCAGAACAAAAGAGGTATTTTCCCCAGAAGGCTACCAACACCTTTTAGGCGCTAAGGATTTGAGAAACAGCCCAGACTGGTATGTTTCAGCTTTGACATTGTTATTCACTCTAAAAGGGCGGCCGTTTTAATAGCATAAGTAAATATCTTATATTATATATAATGTCATCTAAGAACGACCATATTTACTTTAATGCAACTAAGAGCAATCTAAACAACAGACCAAACCAGATAACAGAACTAGTTGAATTAAACATCTTGTCCGAGTCTTTTCAGCCCATTATTGACAAGGGTGATGATTGGGAGATTTGTGTAGATAAATTCAAAATACCGAGCACCACAATACCGAAAGTTAGGGTTTATGAAAATGAGCTGCTACTTGGTGCGAACTATGACAACACAAACGCTAACAATTATAGCACAGACATATCCAACGCGAGTAATGTGCTTTTTAATGATGTTTTTGACCGATGTGGTGGCAGGGATGGTGCTACATATGACAGCAAACGCAACAGCTACTATTATGATTTCTACTCGCAACAAGAGTTCGCTAACGCTTTGGACTGCACTTTAGCTCAATCCATGTTTCCACGCATGCTTCTATTACCAGACAATAAAGCTGCCTTACAGTCTAACTCGTTTCCCGATACAGCTAATCACTACCAACTTACAAAAAGCGAAATGACTTTGATTAATCAAGACACAAGTTCAAATCCTGCGAGTTTTGGGATTGTTGAGTATCAAAAAACCATTTTAGGACACAATACTAATTACATAGAGCTTGCAGACTACTGGAACAAATCATCAGTAATGGGGTCTGGGTTTCACGGAACTGACCCACATTGCAGTGTGTTTGGGGCTACTTCCAGTGACCCAGTTATTGAATACACCCAAACGAGCAGACCGCGTAAGTTGTTGGACTTAACCTTTACTATTAAGAGCCTAAATGCGTCTGTTTCAAGTGTCCCATTAAGCCGGCTACAGCTTTTGCTCAATGTGACCACCCCTAATTTAGCTGTGACCACTTCTAATTTAGCCTCTACAATCGAAGCAACTGGCACTATTGTCCCAACTCAGTTTTTACCTGCAAATACATGGAATGTTGAATTATCATATGTGCTTGTAGGAAGTTTTATATTTGACAGTTTCACCTATCCAAGTGGTAGCCAAGTTCCTAATGGTATCAAATTTGCAAAGAACACAACAAAATCATTGTGGGGCACTCCAAACAATTGGATTAATGCTCAGACATTTGTAGGAGCATACAGTCCAACCACTCCTGCAGATAACCAGCTGATGTCAGACTTAAGTTCTGTAGTGTTAGATGCAAGTGGGTTTTATGTGCTGACATCTAATAGTGGTTTCTCAGTGGATTTTGGTTTTGGCACACCTTATTTTGTATGGCAAAATTGGGTCACTACAGGCACAAATCCTATTTATAATGGAATCTCAATAAGAGCAAATGCTTCAGCAACAAAACTTGACAAAAGCCCTGTTGGTGCTCAATTCGTAGTGGGAAGTGCAACACCTACCATAGAACAACATAACCAAGCTTTTTCATATACTGGGACTTTACCAGACCCGACAGCGATTCAAATTATCACTTACTTATTAGGCAGTGCAAAAGGGGCAGTCCCCCCTAATCCAGTCACTGCGCTCGTTCGCTCAACACCCAAATCAGGAGACGATTACTTCACTGTTACCACAACGGACGACTGGACAAAAGATACAACTGGTGTCATATTCGATGTGTCAAATACACAGTCGTATGGAACAGTGTATAGTGTAATTGATGGTTTCACTACAGGCACAAAAGTCATAAATATGAGAAATCAATTTGCAAATCCAGTTCCGACACTTAACGATACCATGCAGCTCAAAAAACCCGTCGTTACTAATTCAATCAACACGACGCACCAATATGTTATAGCTAAAAACATGTTTAGCAATTTACAAACAAGCGACTTTGAGACGATGTTTCCAAATGGAGTTACCTTTAGTATGATGTCATCGCGTTCGTGCAAACAAGACATACTAAAACCAGAGACCAACCCAACTTTTGGTTTTGTAGATGCTATAAAAATGCGAGATGAGCTACTTATGACCTTTGCCGATTACAACACCTATTCGATAGAACTTGCCTATTTAGACAGCAAACCTAACAACGCTCGTATAAGACCGATACTCGACCTTACATACTTGTGTTCTAATACTTTAGGTTTTGCTAACTCGGCAGGGGTTGGCTTCGATGACTATGGCGACCCATCTAACCATTCACCTTCTGTTGCCACAATACCACGCATCAAATATGATGAGTCAAGCCAACGGTTGGTGTTAATGATGGAAGACACTTATGTTAATAATGGCATCACAATATACACTAACGGACTATTAAACAATTACACTGCATTTCAGTCTGTAATGATTGAAGCTAATAGCTCTTTTCCGATGTATGTTTATTACAACCAGAGCAATCAACTCACACGAGTGATTCAAAACATCTATGAGCTCTGTTCAATTGCTGACTATGCATCACAGAGCGGAATTGGATACACCGCCAACTATATACAGAATGGTAGAGTTTCGGCACATGGTTATCCAACTGCGCCGACCACTTTAGGGTTTAACTTAGCTACAAACCAATACAATCAACGGAGTATCTTGTCAAGTAGTTACCCAGCTGGCTTTCCAAACATGAGTTTAGGAACTTACATGTATCAGTTCTATGAATATGAAAACAGTGCCTTTAAACGCTCCGCTCTATATGGTTTAGTCATGCTGTGCAACACTATTGCTACTACGGGGGAATATACGAGTGGTGGTCAGGCTACCACTAAGATACTGACCGATTTTGACGTTGATGAATCTACGACTGACAACAGAGACTACTTGCTCTACCAACCAGCAGGCGACAGTTTTAGGTGGTATGATATAAACTCAGCACAGCCAATTAACGATATAAACCTACAAGTCCGATGGGTGGATAAATACAATATAGACAGAACTATGTTTGTAGGTGAAGGCATGACTGCTAAAATTAAACTCCACTTTAGAAGGCGCTAAAATCTCGCAGACTATTTAGTAATTAATCTCCAAATTATTATGTCTTGTGTATTATATATAAGATGGCAAGTTCAAGAGTCGTATTACCCGTTTTACAATTAGAACAGGGCGATGACCCTTATGTCAAAAAGGTTTTAAAAGGAGCAAAACAATTTACAGAGCAGATAATACAGCCTCAATCTACCTCCAACTCAAGCACCAGTTTCTCTTTTCAACCACCCAGCCAAAACACAATCATTGACCGTTGTATCATGTTACAAACAGACATAGAGGTTAATGTCAGTGACAACAAAAAGCTTACCAAAGATGAGTCAGGTTATAATACAGCCGTTAATAGCCGTGTTACTACAGCTGGTAGCACATACGGTTTCCCCTGCAAACGTTTCACAGGTCTTGCAGCTGACATTTCAGCCGTTGTTATTACTGCATCAGGAGGCACTGTGCCAGCAATTGCATTAAACAGCTCAGTCACTGTTACAGGCGGTGGTTTAGGTCGTCCTAAAGCAAATCAGTCATCTACCCCAGCAGGTGGTTCTGGGTTATCATACATAGATGGTTCGACAGGTAACAACTTATCCTTACGCCAGTTTCCTTTAGCTAACTGCATGCAGTCATTAGATGTCACTATTAATGGCACTCATTTTACAGCTACTGTAGGTGAGTATATTCAGGCAATCATGAAATATACAACTCCCGAATTTAGACAAAAAGTGTTTGCCTTTACTGCCCACGCGCCTGATAGAGCCGATTCGCTCATGGCATACACTGGTTATGAGCAAGACCCAATGAACTTAAACGGCGAAGGCAGCTTTTTAGGCGAATCGCCAAGAGGACAAATGACTTCCTATGCTGTAGCGTCTGGCAGTGGAAGTAAAGTTACCTTCAAAAATGTCCGCGAGCCTTTATTCTTAAGTCCTCTCATGCAATATTTCGGTCATGGTATGACAAATATCAATGAAATTACGGTAACCATCAATTGGGCGCCTTCCCCTGAGACACGCCTGCTCAACTACCTTGTATCAGTCAATAAAGGGGTTAGTTTAGGCACTGATACACCTGATGTTGGTAATATTAAAGCCAGCTTCCCGTTAATTGGGGGTGGCGCCAATGCTCCAGCTTTAGTAGTTCGTTATTACACTGCTGCCAGCGACTTAAAAATACCAGCAGAAATCAGCTTACCATATAACCAACCATACAAAATATCAACCACTGCAAAAGTCGATAATGCAGACCCTACCCCAATCAACGGCAACAACATACGACTTAATCAAATCCCATCGGCGGTGTATCTTTGGATTCAACGCCCAGAAGGCACAAGAAATGATAAGAACATGATGGCTAATCCTGACTTTTTCCTACCAATAACTAATGTGGAGATTCAGTTTGGTAATCAAAACGGGCTTTTAGCTAACCTCACAGAATCGCAGCTTATTGATTTATCAGTAGAGAACGGTTTAGATAACTCAGTCCCACAAGAATACTTTGATAGCCAAACCTTCAAATCAAACTACTGCATTAAGTTAGTGTTCGGCAAAGATATACCTTTAGCCGATTTTGAGAGTCCGGGTGTTCGCGGTGACTACAATTTCCAAGTTAATGTCACTTGCAAAGGCAACACCACTCACGCAAAACCAAAAGCGGTTGATGGCACTACCAATGTAGATTATTTACAACCTACTGAAGTTAATTTAAAACAGTTATTCATCCTCAGCGGCAAAGCTATAATTAGACCCCAAGAGTGCATCACTGAAACCGGTATCATGTCAGTTCAAGATGTAACAAATGCCGAAGATATGGGTATGTCATATGATGATTTAGGTGTCGAAGGTGGCTCTTTAGTTGGTGGCTCTGCAGTTGGTGGCTCTTATGTCGGTGGCTCGTCTGTTGGAGGTGGTTTCGGTAGTCTCGCAAAGGCATTACCATCTATTGTCATGAAACGAGGTCACAAGATGGTTGATGCGGTTGCCCCCACTATTAAAGACGTTGTTGAAGCTTATCGCTCTCGGTCTTAAAATAATATATCTATATATACTATATGGCAAGAACAATACAGGAGCTGACAGAGCATCTTAATTCAGGCAGCAAGATTAGACACGACCCCAATCCTAGACAAGCCAGATATATGCCACCCAGAAGCCAACGAGGCACAGATACAGTGAGCGTTATCTATGGAACACCATTAGTGGCTACAAGTAAGGAGAAATACCTAACCATATCGAGCCGTCAGTTGAATACCTACCAAAACAGAGAGCAGATGAGACAGATGCGCACATAAGCAGCATAACATATTATAATCAGTATATAGTATAATATGTTATCATTAGCCAAAGGAGATGAAATAGCAACCGTGACCGCCAAAACATCTTTAAAAAAGATAACAAAAGGGGTTGAAGGGGTACCCCCTTCAAAAAGGTTTAATATATTTATATATGGTAAAGACAAATTAGATGATTTAGAAGATGAGCCACCGCATTTAGAAGTAGATGAGCCAATTGAGCTGTTAGATGACAACTTTTACAGGCAGATACCTCGCTCTGACAAGAAGAAGTTAATGACTAAGTTGAGTGCAGATAAGTATCCATTCTCGAGTATAGGAGAAACCGACCTCTTATATGACTATCAAGAGTTAGCAAACGAGTATATTGATACGGTGTTGAGGAAGCAGTTGCACTTTGACACCAGCGAGCATGTGTTTCCTATACCCCAGTTGTATTCAGAGCGATTGTACATTAGCGCACCCTCTGGTGCAGGCAAATCGTTTTTCACTGGCGAGTATATTGAGCAAATAAGGGCTAAGTTTGGTAAAAAGCGCCAAATATACATATTTAGTAGAGTAGATGAAGATAAAGCGTTAGACCGATTCCCTAAAAAGTCTGTAACCAGAATACCCTTAGAGGCTAAACTCTGGAGTGAGGTTCAGTTTAGCCCAGAAGACTTTAAGAAGGGAATATGTGTGTTTGACGATATAGATACAATACAAGACCGAGTGTTAGCTAAGAAGGTTCAGTTGTTACGAGGTAATATGTTAGAAACAGGCAGACACTCTGAGATAACAGTCATATCAACTTCCCATCAAATCCAGAACTTCATGGAGACCAGACAGCTAATAAATGAGGCGCAGTATGTGGTGTTATTTCCTCGCGCCAGTAGCATATACCACATTTCTAACTTTTTAGAGAAGTATCTTGGGCTAAATAGCTATCAAATAAAACAGATTTATAAGCTGCCTACTCGCTGGATATTTGTAAGCAAACAGTATCCGCGCTACTTGCTGTATCAGCACGGGGCGATGCTGTTATGAGCTCTCGCACAAGCACTTCTGGTATTCTATACCTCATAGTGCGATTATTAGAACCTCCGTATGAATTAACTTGCATTACGTGCCGATTGCCGACGATGAAGCCGCAGTGTCTGTTGCAGAGCTTAGGCTGAAAGTCCAGTCTGTTAGTCCAGATTCGGGTGCGCTTCCTGTAATCAAAGCCGTACATACAATAATCTACATCATAATAAGGTTTGTCGATATAATGTTTCATCCGACCCGTTTGAGGATTCTCTATAAACCAAAGGTCAGGTGTAAAGTAGTCAATTATCTCTAAAGTCTTGTATAACACAGGCAGTCCATAGTCTGTTAAATCCTGCTCTATAGACTCTTTAGTATATCCAAATCTACCAATATTTTTGGCTCTCATGTGACTAAAATATTGGCACGGAGGACTCGCCCATATAACGTCAAAGTGTTTCGGATCATATACGGTATAGTCCCAATGCAAGACATCTATGCGTATGTCAGCGCTCATGTCACGGTCTAAGCTGACAACATCATACGAGAGGTCACGAGCAACCTTACCGACCGAGTGAGTACCTGAGAACAAATCGAGCAATCGCATCTACTCTAAGCAGAGAAACAAATGCTACGATTCTGACACAAGCACTCAGAACACTTTTCCCTTCTTAGTAGCCGATGCCTCCTCCTGAGCGCGCTTCTTCTGCTTCTCCTTAAAGTTCTCGAGCTCTTTGTCATCGCGCATCTCGTTGAGGATGGCGAGCTTCGTCTTGTTCTCCTTGCGCCGATCGCGAAGCGAGTAGTACGACTTGGTCTTGCCGAAAAGCTCCGACGCAAAGTGACGAAGTTCCTGTATAGGCATAAAGTATAAAGTATAAGGTATAGCAAGCAGTATACAGTATAGCATAGCATACACGTACCTCGTTCGAGCGCGCCGACTGAAAGAGAAGCGCAAAAGCGTTGTACATGGCGATCGAGTTGGTCTTGTCGAGCGAGTCGGTCATCGCCGTGATCATCGCATGCTTCTGCGACACACACACGAACGTCAGTCGCAAACCGGGCAAAGGCGAACAGGCGCACACACCTCTGCGAGCAACTCGTGGGGCTTGGTCTCGTCGGCGATCTCCTCGAGCTCCGCCTTCTCCTTCCACGTCTTGGTGATCTCCTTGGTCATCGAAGCCAAAGTGGTGAACTGTGACGCCAACTCCTCCTTCTTGGTCAAGTAATCGTCCGACGCAAACTCCTCATAGTCAACCTGTGTGGCTTCTGGTGCGGGCATTAGCGGCTCGCCAAAGTCCCCGTCGAGCTGGTCCTCGTACTCTTGGTCAAAGTCACGACCGTTGTCCACGTTGAAGGCTGCCTCGGGTTGCTCCAGTGCCGAACGCATCGATGATGCGAACTGAGGGTCGGCGAACTGCATCTGCCAAGCGGGACATCAAAGCGGGATCATGCGGGAACAAACAGTGGCGTGGCGTGCGACGCATGGTGCTGGATGCGAACGGCTGTGTGACCGAGTCGGAAAACGGAACACTGGAATGCCAAGCCGATACGCTATCGTCCGAACCGACAACAGCATGCGGGCAACATCCAAGCGGGCTGTGATCAGGCACGCACTGTGACTGAGCTCGAGAAGCGGATTGACTGGCAAACGAAGAGACGATCTGAGCGACAGCATCACACGAGCTCATCAGACGGCCAGCGAATGCAATCTGTGAGACACAACGCGCCCCCCGAGACTGAGGGCAGGCATCTCCAGCACCTCCGCGTCTCTCGTCCGAATTCACTCGGAGAGGTTTTTACGCTGTGAGCGATAATCTCTGAGAGATTTTTAGTCTTTGAGCAAATATCTCTAAGAGATTTTTCTAGGCTTATTCTACCGATCTGGCTCTACTTTACGTACAGTTACACGACTGGTGCGTTGCAGTTTTGGTAATTGTCTGTGGAAAGCATACTCCTTGCACTGCGTCTGCGATCTGATTGTCGTCCGATCTGATGTGTGCTGTGCGTTTGCTCATGCATCACAGGAAACGAATCGTTTGGCTTGTGTGCGACCGAACTGGTATGTTAAGCCTGAACCCGCCCGCTTGATCCCGCTTTCATGATCCCGCATTGTGTTGCAGATATGGCGAACATCTGGTCACTCAAGGACACCGATTCCGAGCTCGTGGCAGAGTTGAAGAAGCTCGTGATCGAGAAGGACGCCAAGATTCAAGAACTGGAGAAGAAGCTGAACCCGCAGGTAAAGAAGCGGGATTGGTTCAAGTGTGGCAAGTGTGGCGGTCGCAAAGTCGCTGCTGCGTCAAAGTGTCTCAAGCCGTGCCCTGGCTTTGAGTCAACACGTGACGACGATGGCAAGTCGGATGATAATGATGATGGAGATGATGGCGATGACGATGGCGATGAGCTCAAGCGTGCCAAACAAAAGGTAGCAGAGATTGAGGCGCGCCGTAATCGTGCGAAGTCTCGCACCGAGGGCAAGTCCAAGTCGGAAGGAAAGAAGCCTATTCAGAAGTCTGATGAGCCCCAAGGCTCGTCGTCCAGTCCGGCTCAGATGGCTGGTCATGCGGCAGAGAAGCGCGCCGAAGTGCTTCAGCTCAATAGCTTCTAGGTGAGTGTCGGTGTTAGCGAGAGCGTCCACGGTTAAGACACATCAATCTTGAGACATCGGCATGTTATATTGACAGCGATATTGAAATCAGTTTGAGACGTAATATGATGTGGCGTGCTCTGAGATCAACTGTAAGACGCAAGTTAAGTTCTTAATCAAGTTTTTAAGTTAAGTTTTGAGCGAGACTGTAGCTCAAAGTGGGATAGAAATAACGAGACGTGTAATGGTGTGATAATGAGGCCGATAATGAAAATGGTATTTTTTTATGGTAAGGAAAGTTAGCGTCTCAAAGCGAGTGGCGATGACAGAA
>Ga0208767_1001042_pt1 | contig 22171 bp, 39 predicted proteins | sample VirMetDEL_Mar_21_FD_184514 | JGI IMG/M metagenome (GOLD analysis project Ga0208767, IMG submission 184514) | Aqueous microbial communities from the Delaware River and Bay under freshwater to marine salinity gradient to study organic matter... | ecosystem: Environmental > Aquatic > Marine >... | reverse complement strand
AATAGAAAGAATATTAATAGGATGTGCCGGAGGATTATTAGCCGGTATGGGTTATATCATTTTTGAACTTGTGACAAGGATATGATATGCCTGCTCCTCTTTTAGGTTTACCTGCCTTACTACAAACTATAGCAACTATCGGTGTAGGTGGTGCTGTTGGATATAAAGCACAAAAAGATTTACAACCTTATATAAAACAGTTAAAGAGTAGTCCAGAAGATATGGACACACCACAATTAAAAATGTTACGGGCATTATTATTGCCTAATCAAGCTATTGCAGCGGAAGCAAAAGATTTAATATCTAAATCAGCACCTGGTTTAACAGGAGAAGGAATTACAATTGGCCCTAAAGCTGAAGACATAGAGAAGGTACAAGAAGAAATAAAACAAGTTACTAAACCTCCAATAACTTCAACACCTATTAAACCCATAACAACTGAAACATTTCCAGCAGAACCGCAACAAAAACCAGAGCCACCGGTTCAACCAGAAATAGATGTGGAAACAAAAGAAGAATTTCCTGATTTTTCAGGAGAAGTAAAACCTATAATTTTCTATAATAAAACAAAAGAATATGAAGGGCCAATTTTAGAAACAGGAAAATTAGATGACAAATTAATGGAAGGAATACAAAAATATGCGGGCTCAAGAGAAGATATTATTCAAAGTAGCAAAATGCCTCAATCACATAAAAAGAAAATATTTTTTGCTTTAGAAGAAGCTATTCAAGAAAAATACCCAACTAAACTATCTTCAGAAGAAGAAAATTTAGAAGGTGATGCATTATTTTATATAACTCAATCAGTTTATGATAGTTATCTGAGAAAAGATGGTCAATTGCCAAATAATGTTGTTATGGCACAAGATGAAGCGGGAATACCGTTAGCGGCAGCTAATATAGAAGTTTTTCCAAAAGGTAAAGTTTCATTCTACCCAAAGCGTAAAGTAAAAAGAGTTAAAACAGAACCTGCAATATATATAGAAACTATTGGTAGTTTAAATCGTGAAGCTACTGAAAATGTTTTAAGTCAAATTGAAAAATTAGCTGATGCTCAAGGTATAAGGTATATTGTAGCCGAAGACTTAACGTCCGAAGCTGCCGAAAAAGCGTTTGAGAAAAGAGGTTTTGTGCCTGCTAAAAAGGGATTTTTTGAAGGAGAACAAATTAAAACTGCAGATTGGAGAGGTGGAAAAACAATTATTCAAAAAAATATGGTTTTAGACTTAGGTAAAAAAAATGAAACCACAGAAACGGAAATTGGTGAAGAAGTATCAAAAGAACAACCCCAAGCTCCTGCACTTGTAGGAACTAATGCTCAAGAGGGTGGTAAAATTTATAAAGATATTACTGCAGGTATATCAGCACAAAAGGATGTTGTGCCTTCGCTTTTGGAACAAGGACAACTAGCAAAACCAATTAAAGATTTTTTCGAATCTAATAATCAAGTTATAAATTATAAAATCGGTGATACTATAGGAGCATATAAAGGTGATGTAGAAAGAAGTTTAGACATAGAGGCCTTTGTAAAACCTGATTTTAAAATAGATGATTTTGCAGAAGTAATAAAAGAAAGAGCAAAACAATTTAATCAAGATGCTGTATTTGTAGCAGAGTCTGTAGATAAAAATTATAAAAATGCAAATGTTGGTTTTAGTCTAGATTTTGGATCAGATTTACAAATGCAAGACGCATTAAGTATATCAAGAGGTATTGCTCGATTAGGAGAGATAGATGGTTTTACTTTTAAAACTAAAAATATAAATTACGGGGATACTTCTATTAGTTTACCACAGGTAGAAAAAGATTCTGCATTAATAGAAAAAACTTTAAAAAAATATCCTTTAACCGAAGATATTAGAAAAGCAGGTTTTATTATGCCTGATGGAAAAATGTTAAATTTCAACTTAAGAGGTGGATCTGTAAGAGACACTGAACACAGAAGAGTGGGTTACTTAGTTGATGATAATTACTTAGGTGTGCATTTTGGGCCTATGTATGATTGGATGATTAGAACTGGAGGGGTTAGAGTTACTGGAAATCAAAATAGACTTGTAGCTGAATTAGCCGGAAAGCCAACTACTACACAGATTAGAAAAATTGTAGATGAATATAATAACAATAGAGATAAATACGACTCTTTATTGATTGGTGTAACGATTCCGGGAGATAGTCCACAAACTTCAATTGCACCAAGAACAGCTTTTGGAGAAGTAACAGGTTTAGGAACACCTATGGCAAACAATTTAAGAAAAGCAACTTTTAGACTTCCGATGGAAAATTTTTATGAAGTAAACGGAGAAAAAGCAAATGCAAATGATCTCTATAAAAGAATTCAATCTACAGATATTGTTGGTAAAACGTTTACCGGTATCAGACAATTAAATTTACCAGAATTCACTAATTTAAATAAAGATGATGCTTTAAAAAGAATATTAAACATGGAGAATAAAATAGAAGAAATAGCTCAAAATACAGGAGTAAAAGTTCTGGACAAACCTAAAACAAAATTCTATAACACAAAAGTATTTACGAAAGGAAAAGATTATTAATGGCTACCGTAAAAGAAATATACGATTTAATTAAAGAGAGACAAAAAAATGGAGAAAAAATTGGAATTCTCCAACAATCAATTATAGATGCCTACGAGGCTGATGAACCTAAAGAAAATAAAGAAGTAGATGTTTCATTTGTAAAAAATAAAGATGAAACTGGTTCGTAAATATCCCTACACACATTACAATAGATTTTCAGATACTACAGGTAGAAAGTATCTTGTTGGAGAAGCTAAAGTTCCAAGTGTCACTACCATTTTATCAGCAACCAAAGATAAACGATTTTTAGAAAACTGGAGAAGAAAAGTAGGCAATGCCGAAGCAGACCGAATAATGAACCAAGCCTCTACAATTGGAACAGAAATGCATCAAGTATTAGAGTATGCATACAACGGAGCAGGATACTTTAATGCAAGTGAATCGGGTAAACAACCACGGATGATGGCCAAAATAATATTACAAAATTTAAAAATAGAAGAGGTGTGGGGTAATGAGGTATCCTTAGAATACAAGAATCAGTTTGCAGGGACAACGGATCTTGTAGCAATGGCATATGGTAAACCATCCATAGTCGATTTTAAACAAGCGAATAAACCAAAAAGAGAAGAGTGGGTAGAGGATTATAAATTACAATTAGGCGCATACTATCTAGCACACAAAGAAAACTACGGGCCTATCGAGCAAGGAGTGATTAGTATTTGTACCAGAGGATTACAGTATCAAGAATTTAAATTGCAAGAACCAGAGTTAATGGAGTTTGGTGAAAAGTTTTTAGAAAGAGTAGAGCAGTTTAAAAAACTACAATAACCAATCTTTTAATTCTTCTTCACCTAAAGTCTTAGCCGCTATCTGACCTTTTTTAGTTAGAGCTTTCATAATTTTTTCATCAATAGTATTCTGTGTAATTATATCAATAATTACTACAGTCCCCTTCTGGCCCGATCGATGTGCTCTGTCTTCAGATTGTTTTCTTACTTCTAGATTATAATTGTTAGAAAAATAGACCACTGTGTTTGCGGCAGTAAGTGTTAAACCATAACCACCGGTAGTTGGGTTAGATACAAAGAATCTTACCTTAGGATCATTTTGAAATAATTCTATAGCCTGTTGTCTATCTTTAACTTTAGTTGCCCCATATATTTCTACAAAAGAACTTTTACCATAATTTTCTGTAAGGAATTGTTTTATCTGTTCTATGTTGTAAATGTAATTGGCCCAAATAATTATTTTGTCATCAGTCTCTTCAATAATTTCTTGTAGTGCATTTATTTTTTGTCTACCAAAATCTAAAAGGTTTCCATCATCATCTTTACAAAAACCATTAGTCAATTGATGAAGTTTTATCATCTCAGTTAATTTATTTGAAAAAGAAATAGTGGTATCACCAACAATCGCTAAAGCTTTTCTTCTAAGTTTTTCATAAAGAATACCTTGCTCACTTGTCATAGTGACATGTCTTTTTTGTCTGACTTTTGGTTTTAAATCTAAACATTCATCTTTACGAACTCGATAAGAAAATTTATCAAGCTTTCCTTCGAGCTCTTCTATATTTTTATAAAATTTTGGAATAGTAATAAATCTATTTGCACCCATTTGGATTTGTTGCATTTCCGCATATCTATTTCTAAATGAATAAAAACTTTCAAACCCTAATAATTTATAATCTAAAAAATAACATTGCGAATATAAATCCAGTGGAGATTTAGTAACCGGAGAACCTGTTAGTATCCTTCTAAATTTACAAAGTTTATGTAATGATAAAATAGATTTAGTTCTTTTGGCCTTAGGATTTTTAATTGTAGTAGACTCATCGATAGCTACAAAATTTTTTGGGAATTTTTTCAAATACTTTTCCGCTTCTTTAAAACCAGTCTTACCGGACAAAGCCTCTACGTTCATCAAGAATATTTTAAGCTTTTTACTTTTAAGAAATCTGTCCCAAGTTTTAGGTTTATCAACCTTCCATTGAAATACATCTCGTTCTACTATATCTGGTAGGTGAGTTTCTATTTCTTTACTCCATATAGTATATACTGATTTTGGAGCGATAATTAATACTGTATCTATTTCATTTCTAAGATATAAATAACCTATGTTATCGATTGCAGTTTTAGTTTTACCTGTACCCATTTCCATAAAGTATGCATATGAAGATGCGTTAGCAGATTTATTTAAGGCAGTTCTTTGATGCTCAAACGGTTGAGTCTTATACGGGTATTTCCATTCCATAAAAAATATATAAATTTTTTACTTGCATTAATCAAGAAAATAATTATTAGAGAAACAGGAGGAAAAATATGGACAATCTAGATATAGAAAAGTTCTCAAACATTGAATTAAGTAAGGATGATGTTGCATCCATATCTAAAAAATGTAATGAACTAAAAGGTCTTCAACAACAGATTGAAGACAAAGAAAAAGAAATTTCTGAGCTAAAGAAACAAGCTAAAGAATATGAGGAACGAACAATTCCTGATATGATGCAGGAGGCAGGAGTTCAAAAACTTGAACTTGCTGACGGTACTAAGGTTGAAGTGAAACCTTTTTATGCTGCAAAAATTCCAGAGTCCCGGAATGATGAGGCTTTCTCTTGGCTTAGGGATAATGGTCATGGAGACATGATCAAAAATGTTTTAACGGCCAATATAGATAAGGGCCAAGATAATCAAGTATCTGAATTAGTAAGGATATGCGAGCAACTTGGTTTTGCTTATAGCCAAAAACAAAAAGTAGAACCTATGACTTTAAAGGCTTTTATTAAAGAACAAGTCGAAAAAGGCAAAGAGGTTCCATTTGATATGTTTGGGGTATATATTGCTAATAAAACAAAAATAACGAACAAATAATAACGGAGTAAATATGAAGTTAAATGACAAAAAAGAAGTCGCTGTCAAACAAACTGGTGGCGCAGTTGCAAATTTAAACATTGAAAAATTTGCAGATGAAGGATTTGATAATGTAGATTCAAAAAGTCTTGCATTACCATTTTTAAAAATCCTTGGACAATTATCCCCTCAAGTAACTCAAGGGGATTCTCAATTCATACAAGATGCTAGACCTGGTATGATATTCAATACAGTTACAAATCAACTATATGATGGCACTAAAGGAATTTCAGTAATTCCATGTTTTTATAAGCTTGAATACATTGAGTGGAGAGACAGAGGTATGGAAGGTAGCTCAGCACCTGTAAATATCTATCCATCGGATAGTGATATTATGTCTAAAACAACTAGAGACGATAAGAATAAAGACAGACTTGAAAACGGAAACTACGTTGAAGAGACTGCCTCTCATTATGTTTTAGTTGTTGAGGGCGAAGGAGTTGCTAGCACTGCCATGATGACCATGAAATCTACTCAAAGAAAAAAATCTAAGAAGTGGAATTCAATGATGATGTCAGTTAGAGAGAAGAAAAAAGATGGAACAGGTTACTTTAAACCTGCACCATTTACTCAGATGTACACTCTTAAAACGGTACTAGAAAAGAACAACTTAGGTTCTTGGTATGGTTGGGAGATCGAACATCAAGGTTCAGTTCAATCTAATGATGTCCTAGAGGCGGCTTACAATTTTTACAAAAGCTGTAAGCAAGGCGCTGTAAAAGTAAATCACGATAAAGAAGAGTCTGTAGAAAAAACACCATTTTAACTATGGACATACTTGACAAGACCCTGGGGGAGTTTATACAACTCTTCCAGGGCTCATCTACATATTTTGGTGCTAGTGTTCCATTAGGTCAGAAACGCGACCGAGACGGAAAACAAGAATTTAAACATTGGATTGAACCTAAGCCAATGACTAAAGAGCACTGGTTACAACATTTAAAAGGAGAAAAATACTATGGATCAGTTCCCATTAGAGATGATAATACATGCTCTTGGGGGGTCATCGATGTTGATCGTTATAATTTACAGCATAAGGAAGTTATATCGATTATACGGAAGAGGAAATACCCACTAGTACCATTTCGATCAAAATCAAATGGTCTACATTTAGTTTTATTTATTGATGGTGTGATACCCGCATCTTCAATGCGTAAAAAATTAATTGAAATTGCATCCGATTTAGGTTTAAACGATACCACAACAGATATTTTTCCTGCTCAGGATGAAGTTGACTTAACACCAGAAGATTGGAACAAGAAAAGAAAAGGTAACTATGTAAGCTTACCTTACCAAAAAGCTCACATGACCACTAGAGTTGCTATGGATGATCAAGCAAACTCAATACCACTTGATAAATTATTTGAATTTGTAAAACCTTATAGACAAACACCTACAGATTTTAAGAAACTAAAAATATTCCAGGATGATGAGACTAAAGATTATCCACCATGTGTAGTAAATTTTATAAAAAATAAAGTTAAAAAAGGTGAAGGCAGAAATGATGCAATGTTTAATGTTGCAGTACTTGCAAAAAAAATAAACCCAGATCCGGTTATGTATCAAGATTGGACTCGAGAAATGATGGGTAAAGTTTGTGAGGAAAAACTCCATCCACAGGAATTAGAAAATATTTTTAGAGGAGTAGAGAATAAAGATTATGCTTATAAGTGTAAAACATCAATTGCAAGAATGCATTGTTCATCAAGCACTTGTTTAAGACGTAAGCATGGTATTGGGGCCAATGAAGCAATCCCAGAAGTCGGTAAACTCATTAAAGTAAATTCATACCCAGAACCTTATTGGATACTTCCTATCCACGGTAAGTCTGTAAGATTATCTACAAAACAATTGTATCAGCAACAATTACTCGGAGAACAATTATTAAATTATGATATTGTTTGGAGACCGCTTAAACCAACTAAAAGAGACCCAGACCCTTATCGAGATTGGTTAGATGAATTAGTTTCAAACAAACAAGACATGGAAGGTTTCGATGCACATGAAGAACAATCCGATGTATTTAATTCTAGACTATCTCAATTCTTAGAAGATGTAGAAGATACTACTGAGTTTGATCAAATCGAATCTGGCAATATATGGATTGATAAAGTAGAAATGAGATTTAAGCTTGAGACTTTTAGAAAGTTTATGAAGAAGATGGGTTACAATTGGTCTGAGAAAGATTGTACAAGATTTTTAGAAGCGGGTGGAGCAACACCTAAGAAAAAATTCCAAAACATTGATACACGTCATTGGGTCGTAAGTTTACCAAAACAAAGTGAACATAAAAATAAAGATGTTAAATTCGTTAAACAAAAAGCTGCGTGGGAAGACAATTAAAATATTCGGCCCACCAGGAACAGGAAAGACAGAAAACCTACTCAGAAGAGTTCAAAGGTTTTTAAAACAGGGTATTGATCCCGAAGAAATTTGTTATATCTCATTTACTAATAAAGCGGTAGATGAATGCGTGAGTCGTATTCGTAAAAAATTTAGTGAGTACGATGAAGATCGATTTAAATATTTTAGAACCTTACATAGTTTAGCAAGACAACAGTTTGGAGAAATTCCGGTGCTTGATCCAAGAGCAGACATGCTCATGTTTCATACTCAATACGGAACCGTCAAAGTTAATTACCGAGAAGATTACGATGAAGCTAAAGTCTATAACAATTGGTCGTTACAAATTTATGACCGTGCAAGAAACATGAAGGTAGATCCGGTATCTTTATATAAACAACAAACTCGAAAGAATGTTCGACTACAACAGTTCAAATCTATTATTGCAGGCTACGAGGAATTTAAAACAATGGAATTGGAGAACGGACACCGGACAGCGGACAGGCTCGATTTCACAGACATGGTACAAAAATTTATTGAGGACGGAGCAAGGTTACCTATAAAAGTTTTAATGGTAGATGAGGCCCAAGATTTAACACCGTTACAGTGGGATATGGTCGTAAAAATAGCTGAAAATGTTTGGAGAGTTTATATTGCAGGCGATGATGATCAAGCAATCTATGAATGGAATGGAGCTGAGGTAGAATATTTCCAAACGTTTCCTGGACGAAATATTATTTTAAAAAAATCGGTAAGACTCAATAAGAATGTTCACTTCTTTTCTAAATGTTTATTAGAAGGGATGAAGGGTAATAGAGTAGAGAAAGAATTTTATTCGAATGATAAAGAGGGATCTGTTCATTATTGGAATACTTTAAAGAAAGTGCCTTGGGATCTTGAAGGCAATTGGTTAGTGCTTGCTAGAATAAATGATGTAAAGAAAGAATTACAGGAAGAGGCAAGAAATCTTTCATTATATTACCAAGATGTAAAAGGTAATAAATCTTTTGATATGAACCAATTCCAAGCAATACAATATTGGGAAAAAATATGTGAAGGTGGAAGTATTACAAGAGAAGAGGCCTGTATCATGTATGAATATTTATTAAATATCGACCACGGTTTTAGATCTCAAGATAGTAAAAAATGGAGTTTTGCTCATCCTCAACAAGTATTTAATTTTGATGAATTACATTTAAGATGTGGTATGAGAGATGAAAAGGGCCCATGGGTAGAAGTATTTAAAAGAAAATTTAAAGAGAAAGATAAACAATATTTTTTAAAAATGATTAAAGAAGGCGTAGATTTAAACGAACCTCCTAAAATTATAATAGATACTATTCATCAAGTAAAAGGTGGAGAGGCAGATAACGTAGTCTTGTCTAGTAAATGTAACTTTCCATCACATTATGAAAAGAAAAACTTAAAAGAAAAGGTTAAAGAACTTCGGGTTTGGTATACGGGTGCAACCAGATCTAAAGGTACGTTACATTTGTTAGGCACCCATCATCAATATAATTTTCCATTAGGGAAATATTACAAACTATATGAGGCTAATTATGACAGATAAAGATATGTTTGATGGAGCATTTCCACAACACACCCAGGTAGGCGGGAATCACTACACTAAGTTTGAGATTCAACCGTATGAATTTATATCAAAAAATAATTTAACGTTCTTTCAAGGCAACGTTATTAAATACGTTTGTAGGTATATGAAAAAAGGTGGTATTCAAGATTTAGAAAAAATAAAACATTATTGCAATTTGGAAATTTTAAAAATGAAAGATGCAAAAAGAAAAAAGTAAATGTTGTAAGTGTAATAAAATAGCGGTTGTAATTGATAATAAAAAATACTATTGTGGCGAGTGTTACTGCATTAAATATAAGATACTAAAAAAGGAAAAGAATGACTCATCAACTTAACTTTATCTATAATGATTCTGATTGGGTTTGCCCGGCAGAATACCCCGACTTATCTCAAGCAAAAGAAATTGCAATCGATTTAGAGACTAAAGATCCAAATATTAAAACAAAGGGTTCAGGTTGGGCTACATTTGATGGCCAGATTGTAGGGTTTGCTGTAGCCGCATTCGACCAACAATGGTATTTTCCCATCGCTCACGATGCGGGTGGTAACATGGATATAGCGATGACTACCGCTTGGATGCAAGATATTTTAAAAACACCGGCAACAAAAATATTTCACAATGCAAGTTATGATGTCGGTTGGTTATTGGTTAATGGTTTTGAAATAAAAGGTAAGATTGTAGATACCATGATTGCGGCCGCAATTGTAAATGAAAACAGATACAGTTTTAGTTTAAATGCGTGTGCAAAAGATTACTTAGGTGAACTTAAAAACGAAACTTTCTTAAATGAAAAAGCAAAAGAGTGGGGTATAGATCCTAAAGCAGATCTTTGGAAACTGCCCGCAGGCTATGTTGGCTTTTATGCTGAACAAGATGCGGCCCTAACTTTAAAGCTTTGGCAATATTTTAAACATGAAATTACTAAACAAAGTTTACATGATGTTTGGGATATGGAAATGGAATTGCTCCCAATCTTAATTGACATGAGACGAAGAGGAATACGAATTGATATTGAGAAAGCTCATCTCTTAAAGAAAGAATTTAAATCTAAAGAGAAAGAGGTGTTACATAAAATTAAAAAAGAAACTACGATGGATGTAGATATTTGGGCCGGAAGATCAGTCGCTCAAGCTTTTGATCGATTAGGGGTGGAGTATCCACGGACACCGAAAACCGGAGAACCAAGCTTCACGCAAAACTGGCTAGTAAATTGTAGTAACCCGATAGCGCAACTAGTAAGAGAAGCAAGAGAAATAAATAAATTCCATTCAACATTTATAGACTCAATATTAAGATATACCCACAAAGGTAGAATTCATTCTGAGATTAATCAGTTAAGATCCGACCAAGGTGGAACTGTTTCGGGAAGACTATCATATTCTAATCCAAATTTACAGCAAATTCCTGCGAGAAATAAAGAGTTTGGAGATAAAATTAGATCGTTATTTTTACCAGAAGAAGGTAGACAATGGGGAAGCTTTGACTATTCGCAACAAGAACCAAGATTAGTTGCTCATTACGCGGCTTCGGTTAATTCACAATTCACAGGTGCAGATGATTTTATACAAGCTTACCAAGATGAGTCAGCAGATTTTCATCAATTGGTTGCAGACATGGCCGGAATTCCAAGAACCCAAGCTAAGACAATCAACTTAGGTTTATTCTACGGTATGGGTAAAGCAAAATTATCTAGAGAATTAGGAATAGATAAAGATCGAGCGGAAAAATTATTAAATCAATATAATAATAGAGTGCCGTTTGTTAAGTCTTTAGCTACTGAGGTTACTAGTAGTGCCTCAAAATATGGCTTTATTCGGACTGTAAAGGGCCGTAAATGCCGATTTGATATGTGGGAGCCTACTACCTTCGGAATGAATAAAGCGATGAACTATGAAGAGGCTAAAGCTATTTATGGAAATAATATAAGAAGAGCTTTCACGTACAAGGCTTTAAATAGATTAATCCAAGGGTCGGCCGCAGATCAAACTAAACAAGCCATGATTGATTGTTATAAAGCGGGAATGATGCCGTTATTACAAATTCATGATGAGTTATGCTTTTCAATAAATAACGAAGATGATATAAAATTAATCACACAAAAAATGGAGAATGCAATTGAACATCTCAAAGTACCTTTCACCGTTGATATTGCCCTCGGACGATCCTGGGGAGAAGCTAAGGAATAAAGACTGTAAAGAGTGTAACAATACCAGAATTATTCTTGAGGTTGAGGATCTTGAGATTCGTTCGGAGAATCCTTGTCCTCATTGTTGTCCAACACCGGATCAGTTTCGTCTTTCTGGTCTTCTATAATTTTTTTATATTTACTTGGGTGTTTCCATACAAATGTCATTTTTCCTCCTTTAGTAAGTGAATATGGCCCGATGATTTTATCTTTTTAATCTTTTTAACTTAGCTTTATATTTTTTCAAGTAAGTTAAAGTTGTTTTGTTTTTAGTTTCCCACTTTTTAACTAAAGACTCAAGATGCTTTATCTTCAAGTCTTTCTTTTCCTCAAGTGAAATAACTTTTATTTTTGGTTTTAATGTACCTTCAAACCACTTTTGGTCATAAGCAAATTTAATCATGCTCAATTCCAACTCAGCTTGTTGATAACAATGTTCCCTTAAATTTGGTCTTAGAAAATTATGAACCATATGAGATACATCATGGATCAATCTTCTCCAACCTTTACTTAAAGAACTTGGGTTACCGGATAAACATATCCAACATCTTCTAGGTTTTCTAAAATAGAAACCTGACCCAGACTGTTTTTTAGTTACCCACTTGTTTCTCAAATTACTCCAAACTTTTTTCCTAGCAAATTTCTTTACTAATCGTTTGTAAGCTTTTTGAGCTTCTTGTTTAGTAATGTAAGGTAGATCTTTTGGTAGATATGAATTGCACTCATTATACTTTTTTTTAGTATTAATGATTACGTCTGTTTTAGCAATCCATGTTTCCATTTGATCTATTACTTGTTGCGCTGTTTTCATAACAACTCCTTTTGTTAGATCAGACCATATTCACAATGTTTAATAGCTAAGTGACTTTTTAATCACTAATAAAAATTTCTCATAAAAATTTTTACAACGCTATTATATCAAATTGACTTTTTCGATTTTTTGCAAAAAAATATTTTTATTGAATTCTAGAGCGATGAAGTTTTAGGGTGTTTTATTTTTGGTGCGACAATGTAACAGCTTTTTGAGATTTGATGGGTCTTCCGCTATTATCTCTTTTTCGGTTTTCCCATCTTAAATCTAATTCAATTACTTGATCATTATTACCATGACAAATTTTTATTAAATGGCCCTGTGCTGTATCACTAACCCAAAATTTTTTATAATTATTTATAACAATTGTTTTTGCCATTAGTGTAATGACTTATCAATTTTTTTTTCAAACGTATAATTAGAAAGTTTTAGATCTTTACAAATATCATAAAGGATATGCCACACATCTAATTCAGTTTTTTTTAATTTTTTAAACCCACCAAGAAAGTGTGCTTTAGTTGTTAAAGTATCTTCAAGTGCTTGAACTTGTTTAACGGTTAAATAAATTTGAACGCCTTTAACTTTTTTTCGGGACATGGATAGCCTAGAGAATAATTGAAAAAATAAAAAATGCTAGTTATTTTTTTAACTAGCTATATCAAAAAGACCTTTTTTGGCATCTTCAACAGATTGCTCAGCAATCTTTACCTTAAGATCTTTAATTTTAATATCGATCCATTTCATATCAGTCGTTACTCGTCCCTGTGCCAATGCTTGGTTGGCCCACTTGGACTCCAACTGAAGCTTTTCCGATATTAACTTTTGTAGTTGCATCTCGGTCAACCTCCTCGAAGGTTAGAAAAAGAAAATCCGGGTTATGAAATCCGGCCCCTTCTTTCTCGGTTACATCTCCTGAGTCAACCTTCTTTGAAAACGTCTCAAGAGCGTCTTTATCGTTCTTGGCCTCAAGCGTCTCATCAACATATATATTTTTATAGTTAGCTTGGACGCGATAAAGTTTCATATATGATTATATATCAAAATGAGAGGGAATTGCAACTATGAAGGTGTTCCCGGCTTTGGGAGTGGTATAATTGGCTTATTTTGTATCTTTCTGCACTCAAATTTAACAGCTAATTGTTCTTGATTTACCCGATCTGGGTTCAATTGTTCTAAAGATTTACCAGATATTTCATATCCAGCGAGCGCACAGGATCTATGATCTTTAAATTCCATATTTACGTGCACACTTTCAAAGCATTGGCCCGCTAACATACTGCATAAATGTAATACTAAAATAAATTTCATCCTATATTATCCTATAACATTTTTTCCTTGCATATCCCATTTAAATGTTTATATAGTTTTTGCAAATGAAAAAAATAAAAACAAAAAAAGAGGTTAGCATGAATGAAGACAAACTTAAAGCTTTGGAGGGTTTAAATGTTTAAATCTAAATCTGAAGCTTTTAGCGATTGGGTAGAAGAAATGGATAAAGTACTTTCTGAAACTCGATCTATGACAACTGATGGTCAGCCAATGGAATGGTCTGATCTTCATTTTAATCAACAAGCAAAAAAACTTGCGGATGTTCCACTTGTACTAGATGATCAAGCAATATACCCACTCAATGAGTGGTCTGCTAAAGATCTGATCCAAAGTGAAATTGATGCAAAAACCAACTCAAGTGAGGAGCACTAAAATGCAAAAAGCAAATAAAAAAGATGCGAACGTAATACACGTTACAAGAGACTACGGTATGTTTAAAACCGTAAAAGGTAATCGAGCAATTGACCAAAGTCACGTCAAGAGGTTGATTAGAGAAATGAAAAAGAAGGATCTAGAACTCCCGATTTTCATTAACGAGAACGATGAAGTAGTTGATGGTCAACATACTTTAGAGGCACGTAAACAGTTGAATAAACCAATACGATACATAAGAGGTAAGTTCGAAAGTGAATTCGATGTTGCCGTTATGAATGCCAATAGAAAAAATTGGCCGATGACTGCTTACTTAAATTTCCACATTGAAAATGGAAAAAAAGATTATCAAATCGTTAAAGCAATGACCAAGCAATATTCTTTACCATTAGAATGTGCTTTGTTTATTTTAGCGGGCGGATACTCTATGTGGAGAGAAACAAGAGACGATTTTAAATCTGGTAAATTTAAAATTACTCACCTACAAAGATGTAATGATATGGGGTCTTCATTAATGTATATAAAAAATAATTTTAACATTAATTTGACTAGAGGTTTTATTACTGCATATGCGGTGGTATCAGAACATCCTAAATTTAAGTGGGAACGTTTTAAAAATGCTCTAAAAACAAAATCTGCGTTATTGTTACGAGGTACAAACACAGAAGATTTTGTTAGAGTATTTGATAAAATCTATAATGGGAATGTTCATAACAAAATAAATTTTGTTAGATATTTTATTGATAGGGATTACCAAAAAGACGAAGATCAAGACCAAGAATAGAAAGGAACACACATGGACATAAGCAAATGGAAATCTTGCGCTGTCGACATTGACACCTATTGCATTTTACGTGCAATGGGTAGTCATGGGTTTCGTAAACCCGCATCGATGATTGCAAAAATTACCGATGATGAGGTTAAAAAGATCGCGAAGAAAAATAACGCGTCTTACGAAAAAACGAAGGAGAATTTATTGTCTCAAGGCCGAAAGCTCTTGAACGGTAAATAGTGGCCACGTTGGGCGGGTACGGGAGACTTTCCCCGCCCAATAAAACACTTGCAATTCATTTTAAAAATCATTAAATATTAATTACGTATTCCAATTTACCTATATGAAAAAGTGGGGTTAAACACTTTACGTTTCATTAAACACGAAAAATTTTAATAACTTTAATTTTGAGAGGTTAAAGGTATTGGATACGTTGCTTTTAGGTATTTTAGCCCTCCGGGTTAAAATTTATGTGCGGAGTTTCATTCCATATCTTTTCCCCCTCCGCACATAAACTATGGATGAACTTGAGAAATTAACTGTTGAAAATTTACAAATCTGCCGTGAACTAGACGGGCCTGACCGGTGTGAATTTATCGAAAGTCATTTAGAAGATTATAATTTCGCTTTAGCTGTGGTTTCATCCCCTAAAATATTGAGGTATTACCGTGAATTACTCACTAAACTTGTTAGAGATTTTGGGCACTAATATTGCACGGGAACTGACCCGAGAACAACGGCTACCGGAAGAGCGATTATTCCAAGCGATTATATTACAAGCATTCGAAGATGCGTTAAGTATTGGGGAAATGAAACAAGATGCATATGCAAAGCAAGATAGCTTTAATTGGTTTTCAACTATAAGTGATGATTTTGATACAGTCTGTTGGTTTGCTAATTTTGATCCCGAAATAATTCGTAACAAATTTAATGAACTCGTTAGAAATAAAACAATCCATTATACCAAAAAACAACTTAAATGGTTACGGTACCGGTTTTTATATAAGCAATATCGAGAGGTAGAAACTAAACAAGAGCGAAGGCAAATTTTAAAGGAAATTAAAGAAATTGAGGGGCTTAAAAAAGAAAAAGAATAGTCAAGGTGGAATAACTGTTCTAAGAGAGTAATGACTTAAAGCCATATCTGAACGTTATCAAAAATATAGACCCCCGACAAGTAAGAAAATCAAAAAAATTTGTCGGGGGAACTAAAGGGTCGTTTATGAAAACATTTTCATTATAAATTATCCATGTTCCGTTAGCAAGTATTACTTAAATATCCTCCCGAGACCCCGATTATCCTCCCTAAGCTTTGATACTGCTCTACGTGGCTGTATGGCCGTTTAAATGGTATAATTATCCTCCCCGAGCCCCGAAATTTATTAATGGTAAAATGTTAAAGAAACACGGCCAACGGACACCGAACCAGATTTTCGTGCCTATTGGCCGTAATGTTTATAAAAATTTATCTATATAGATTATACAGACCCCTTACAAGAAAAAAGTGCTCATGGGGTAAAAGAGGTGTCCCTCGTGTCCCTGTAAGCAATTAATGTAATAATAACAGTCACTTAAGTACGTTTTTATGGTGTCCCTGTGGTGTCCCTATGGTGTCCCTTAGGGACACCTAATCAGTAATATTGCATAAATAGATACCCTTCGCAAATTTTTTGGGGTATTACAAAGTGTTGAAATAATCTATATAGTATAAAATTATGGCCCAAGTAAAAAAGATTGATAGATCGGAAAAAGACCTAACCCCAAAGCAACGATTATTTGTGGATATCCTTGTGGCTAATTGGGGCGAAATTTCTTATGCGGATGCTTGTAGACAAGCAAAATATGAATGTAAGAATGAAAGTGATTATTCTGCAATTGCATCAAGATTAATGAACAGAAGATTAAATCCCCATGTTGCAAAATACTTAGATCAGCAATATGAGAAAGAAGTAAATAAATTTTCCAAAGATAAATTAAAAAGATTTAGAAGGCTTGATAAATTATCCAAGAAGGCTGAAGAAAATAAACAGTTTAACGTATCCGTACAGGCTGAATATCGTTCGGGCCAACTAGCCGGTTTATATGTTGATAAAAGAGAAGTAAAAGTTTCTGGTCTTGAAGGTATGTCTAGAGATGAACTCGAAAATAAATTAAAAGAACTATCAAACAAAATAGACGGATACAATGCAAAAACGATCGAGGCCGAAACAACAGACATTAAAGAACTTGAAGAATAAACCATTTAGTGAATGGTTAAAAGTTTTTAATGAGAAACATAATCCTCATTTAAATACTAGTATAGGTACGGTTAATGTTAAAACGAAAAATAACAATAAATAAAAAAGCAAAGAATTGGCAAGATAAGTATCCTATGGTTGAGGCCGTTTGGTTGGATATTGTTTCTGAAAGTGGTTGGCAAGATATCGATAATTTAAAAGATCAAAAACTTGCAACTTGTGTGACTAAGGGCCATTTACTTTCACAGACAAAAGGGGTAACAAGAATTTTTGGCGACTATTCTACAAATGATAAAAATGAAATAGAACAAATTGGAAATACAACAATCATTCCGAATAGTGTAATTGTTTCAATTAAAAAAATTTAGTGGTGGTGGAAAGTTTGTTTACAGTTGAGCCTACCCACAACAATGAATACGAAAAAAGTAAGCGACCGAACTTTCCTAGTCATACAGGATAATATGACGGGTCTCCACCACTAGACCAATTTTTTTAATTCAATTTATTTTGTTTCTTTGCAATTGCCGAAACAACTTTGTCTGACTTAAATGCTTTCTGCAACATTCCGTGCATTTTAGAAATCATTTCAGTTTCTCCGTGTTTCAGTTTATCTGGGCCGGTATATTCCTCATGTTGTTCTACCGGAATAAACTTAGTCCAATATGCAATATAACCTTCATAAGCATCTTTTGGTTTTTTGATTGCTTTACTTGATGAAACAAACCATTGATTGTTTCTAAACAGATAAATGTATTCAATCATATGATCCGCTCTCATACTGTCCATATACCAATATTCATTGTTGTAGCTTAAATTTTTTTCATCTTGTCTTTCATAAAAACTACATTCTTCAATGGTACTACCTAAGAAGGACGCATTTCCGTGAGCGATTAACTCTTTGGCTTTGTCGTAACTATAATAATATTTAGTTAAACAATTCCCCACTCCGTCTGGGTATCCATCACTATGGACATAGATTACATTTATTTGATTTGTGATTGGGTCTACGACCGCAACATTACTTCTTGTTGACATAACTTTTCCCTCCTGTTGATTATGCTACTTGTTTACTTAATACTAAAGGCAACTCCACCAAATGATATTTTTTCTTATCATCAATAACTTTGTATGCGTTTAGTTTATCCATTGCGATATCACGGTAAACTGTTTTTGTTTCAATCGCAAAAGTACTATCTCCATCATTCCATTTCTTTTCACTTATTATTAGGTACATTTTTCCTCCTTTGTTTGATTTTAAAAGTGACAAGTACATCTTCATCTTGATGCAATTGCACTTGGTATTCGACAGGGCTTTGTTCTAACCACTTTTCGAATTTCTTTTTGGTTTCATCCTCATATTTTTTGGCTCGGTTTTTAGCCATAACCTCATCTATTCCCCACCTTGTTTGATCTGTCATTTCTTCTCCTCATCTTTTTTTAAAAATTTAGTAATTTTTTCAAAACCAATTACTCCCAGACCAATTGTAAAAAACACAATTAAGAAAATAAAACCCAAAATGTTTAATATTAATTGTGATAATGTCATTTCTTTATCTCAATCCCAGACGCAACCATTTGATTGTTTTTATAATCATAAACATCAAAGTATTCGTACTGCGTTCGCTTATCATTTGTTCTTAAAATTAAATCAAAGTCCATGAGAATTTTATTTGTATCCTCATCCTCATTCTTTAATATAATTTGACAATGTTTATCTTCTAACATAACTTTTCCTCCTCCCATAAGATACCATAAGACCAATTAATTACAATATAAATTTACAACTCTTCAATTTCCATTATTTCTGAATTTCCGTGAGTACCAACATCCCAATCTGAAAATCCTCCATCATTGTAAATCATATTCCATGCAATTTTTTCGGCCTCCTTTTTATCTTTTGCCTCAATATTTCTTTCCCATGTACTTTCTTCCCATGCTATAACTTTAAAAGTTTTCTTCTTGCTCATTATTCCTCCTTCGCTTTGTTAAATGATTTGTTTAATTGTTCTTGTCTAAAGTTATCTTTTTCTATTTTGTCTAACCTACCAACAATCCAAAATAAAATTGCGATTGGTAAAGTTACAACAAAAATAATTATGATTGATTTCATTTTCTCGTACTCCCTTCAATTAGACCTTTCTTATATATTTCTTTTTCTTTATCGTTGTACATAGAGATATCATGTAAAAAAATATCCATGTATTCATCATCTTTAGCTATATTTGTGGTGAAAAAAATATTTTGATCATGTGTTTCAATAAAACTTAAATAATCTTGCATATCAACAAAATCTTCACCTAACCAATCCCAATCATTTTCATCAATAATTTTATCCATATCATTTAATGACATTTTAGATAATTCCTCCCATTCAGTAGGTCTCAAGATTTCAAGATTGTCGATATTAAAACATTGATAAAACTTATTGTTCTTATAAAATTTATTATCTAAGTCATTAAGTTTCCATCTTAATCTTTTTTCATTACTTAAATAAAAGTCCATATTATTATAAGTAGGGGCATCTGGGTTTTCATCTGCCAATATATCTTTAAAATCAACCACTAAATTTTTATCTATTTTCATTTTCCCTCCATTACTTCAAACTCAAACGGCTGTGGTATGCAACTCTCATCAATTGAAACATCATCCCCATTGATTACGTAATCATCAAATAAGTCTATAAAAGTACCTACATTGTAAATATCTTTTTCACTTACTTTTAACTCTTTATCATCCACTTTTAAAATTGGCCCGTCTCGATCAAAAGCACCATCTACATGAGCACAATTTGTTTTAAAGTGTCTTTGCAATGCTAAGGCAATCGCACATTCCGAACTATTACCCGCCTCTCCTTGTTGTATATCTGCTCTAGTAACTTTTATTTTCATTTGTCCCCCTTTAGATATCCAATCTCTTCTAGATATTCGTAAGCCTCATTCATTGCGTCTCTAAAATGTTTTGTTCTATATTCTGCCGGTGTATCTTCATCAGCATTACAACACATTTGAGAAAGTAGATCACACAATGTTAGAACTTTTTTTTCTAAACCTTCTATTTGTTTTATATTTTCTAAACCTTCATTCATTTTGTATCCCCCGTTATTTCAAATTGGCTATCGTCTCCCCACTCCGTACCCTTAAACTTACAAACAAAGTCTTTCGTTTGATATGGTTTTTTTTCATCCATATCTGTACTTGTGGCAATATCAATTACATCTTGTTCACTTAATTGTTTATTACTTTCAATTTCCCATGTCTTTGTGTCTTGTGACCACTCCTCATATGTATATTTATATTTCATTATTTATCCTCCTCATATACTCCGATTGTTAGTTGAAATTGTCCTTCACTACAAATTGCAAAACCTAAATCGTCTCGTATTCTGAAAAGTTTTGAAATTGTTTCAAGGCATTGTCTTACTGATAGGGCCGGTTCATTGTCCGAACCAAACCCAGAACTATCCACAAACAAACCTCCGTTGTCTAAAAATTTCCAATCATATGGTAGGCCCAACTGATCTTTTAATTCATTTGTGTTGAACCTCTTCCAACCTTTTGGAATATAGTTTCCTAAGTTTGTGATTTTTTTTAATGGTGTAAGTATACCCTCCTCAGCTTGAATAATATCCTCCTCCTCAAACTGTGTCGGCCCTCTTCCATTTCTTTTAGCCTTCCTCCCTTGTTCTTTATTCATCGCAACAATTGTTTCAATGTCCATCATTTTCTATATCTCCTCATTTATTTCTTGAACTTTATCCCAATCAATTTTGGCCCAGAATTGCTCGATCGGTCTACCATAACCGTCAACAAATCTTACAGGCCCGTCTTTCTTGGTCTTCTCTTCATCCTTCACTAATACACCCGCATCAATGAATTCTTTTACTCTTCGACCCACTGAGCCCTCTAATTGCAACCATTGGCCCGAATTCATACAGTCTAGAGCATCTTTACATTCTTCTTGTGTTAGCATCTTTCCCCTTCCTATTATTATGTTTTCATTTGTTTTTTTAATAAGCTTTGAAACTCTTCCCGATTGAATTTGATCATAACTTATTAATTTCATTACTTTGGTATCTTATATTAATGGGATATATAATCAACAAAAAATTTACACATTTTTTCATTTTTATTGACCTCTTCTTATTCCCTTATTTTCTTCTACAAGTTTATCTATTGTGGCCCAGATTTTATCCCAATCGCCTTTTTTGGTTATCCACTCAGCAAGTACAAAATTACCTTCTGGGTGTACCACTTTAATTATTCCATTCCTTAATTTAAGTTTTATTTCCGCTACCCCTTTATCCATTTTTGACCTCTTTCTCTATTTGTTTTTTTACATCTTCATAAACTCTTTTCATTTTTCTACTTAATACGGGTTTACGTTCTACAGGAATTGTCTCAAAACCTTTTATGTTTGTAAAAATTGCACCCGCATCGTTACCCTCATCATCCGCTGACGGTGTTAAAATTGTGCCATCATCCAAATGAATTTCTAAAGGCTGAAAATCCCACCCAAAAAATTCTTGACTATCTTCAGCACTCAACCATTTAACCTTTTTAATTGTCCGTCCGGCTAGTCTTTTGTTTAATTGCTCTTCAAACTTATCCATTATTGACCCCCTCAATTGATACTTGTTCAACTTTGTTTATTCTTTTTTCTTTCTCTTCAATTGGAAGGTTATCCCAATCGTCTGGGAAGGTTAGACCAGAAATTTCAAAAAATCTTTTCTTTTGGTCTAACTGTTTACCCTTATCCATGTCCCCAGACATCAACCCAAACAATTTTGAAATTGTTCCGGTAGTCTTCAGCATATCCGTTGGCCCTTCTTCTCGAATTCCTCTCGCTTGATCGAAGGCCTTCTTGAACTTATCCCGTTTCAATCGGTTTTGCTTTCTTGGATATCCGGCCCAATCCTCAATCCAATTCAAATGCTTGGCCGTTGTAACTGACCAAACATTCTCACACACAACCACCTCAGCTGAATTAACAGGCTGAAACGCAACCGGTGTTGAATAGGAATAAAAAACCTTCATCCCGTCTTCCATTTGAAAATATAAATTTCTTGTTGATCTTAAGTAGACTTTATTTGTT
>Ga0208767_1001040_pt1 | contig 22214 bp, 23 predicted proteins | sample VirMetDEL_Mar_21_FD_184514 | JGI IMG/M metagenome (GOLD analysis project Ga0208767, IMG submission 184514) | Aqueous microbial communities from the Delaware River and Bay under freshwater to marine salinity gradient to study organic matter... | ecosystem: Environmental > Aquatic > Marine >... | reverse complement strand
TAGAACTAATGGATTTAGCAAAGAGAATGGATATACCGCTTGAACCCCCAGTCTTCAAGTCGCAGTTGAAAGATATGAAATTGAAATACAATAGGTTCTATATTATTAATTTAGAGGACGAGTATGACCCCGATGGAACAAAGAACGACGGCACTCATTACACGTGCTTCCAAGTGAATAAATATAAGAATGGTAAGGTTGAGGGCGTATATCTTGACCCTTATGGTGTCGCACCTCCAACAGATATAGATGAGTTTGTGGGTTTTAAAATACCACATTCCAAAAAACAAATTCAAGGAAGTTTGAATAACGCTTGTGGTTGGTTCTGCCTCGCTTTCGGTCATTACATCAACTCATATGAGGGAAGAAGTAGAGACCTTCATACAGACGCTATGAACTTCACAGACCACTTTGAAGATTTAACCGAGAGCAATCACCATCTTAAAAACGAATGGGTATTGAAGCACTTTTTTAGAAGCAAAGACCCGTCAAAGAGAACTCCAATAGAAGTTGAAGGACTTGGTAATATTAGCGACGCTAATGAAAGAACGAAAATAGTGCTATAAAATTGAAAGGTCTTTTTAGAAATATTTGAATAACATAAAACACAATAATAGATAATGGGACGCAAATATGTTCGTGAAAGACGAGAGAGAAATAAACTCGCAATATGTTCGTGTGGATTTTCTACAAACGGAGATTGTCGCACATCAAACTTGAAAATGAAATTACATATTAGAAGCAACAAAAGTGATGATTTTAAACACTATATTAAAGGAGATTTTAATGTAAAGCAAAGGAACTCTCTCGCTTCTATGTCTCGTAGTTCAATATTATAATTTGTTTAAACATTAATTATTTAGTAAAAATGATATAAATATTATCCTATGTATATATATAGCATAATGGAAGAAACCAAACAAAAGAAGACTGCCGAAGAGCGAAAAGAACATACTCGTCAATACAACAAGAATTATATGAACGAATATTATCGCAATAATGCCGAAAAAGCAAAGAAAATGAAAATGTGCCGTCTTAACGGTCTTATTAAGAAACAATACGAAATAGACGAACAAACACAAACAACATTTAAGAGTAATCTACACACCATAGTTCGTATCAAAGAACTTATGGATACACTTGACGATGGTGTGGTGAATACTTTTTTACTTCACAAACACAATATCAAAATCAAGAAGATTATTCCCGATGGAAGAGGTTTAGGGGCAAAAAAGAAGGAGGAGAATATTTAGGAAAAAATGTTCTAAATCCGTATTTTTTAAATCAATTATTTATAAAATTGATTTAAAGATGAAATTATAATCTATTGTATATATATAGATGCCTTGTCTAATAGAACTCCCAAAAACGCAACCGCAGATTTTCACCGAACATTTAGAGAAACACTCTCTTATTGGTTTTGGAGGTTATAAAATTAAAACCTACCTTGACGACGATGGTATTTTGAAAAAAATATTAGGAACTGGAAGATGGAAGCATATCAACAGCAAGAATTATAAAACCCATATTGGAAAAGACAACTACGGAAACGACCATAGTTCTTTCTATATTATTACTGGAAAAGATGCTGGTTATATCGGTATTGATTTTGATACACAAGTAGCGTATGACGCTTTTATAACACACAACCCCGAGTGTGCTAAATTTTTCACACAAAAAACCAAGAAGGGTTTTCACATTTTATTTAAATACGATAAACGTTTTAGTCATTCGTGTTCTAACGACGCACACGAGAAAGATGAGTTCAAGATTGATTTCCGTAGTGATGGTGGTATGCTCGTGTCTTACCCAACAAAATATAAACATCACGAAACAAATGAAATATATTCCTATGATATTCATATTGACGGAGAACTGGGAACAATCACAGATAAAATCGTAAAATATTTTGACGATAATGGAGTGGTTTATTACAAATTGAAAAATGATACTAAAACTCGGGTCAATAAGAAGAAGGAGGAAATCAAAAAGACGATTGAAGACAAGATTGAAGAAGTCCAAGATGAATTAGACGAAATTAGTTCTCAATCGGGCAAGGTTTTTATCCGTATGTGTGAGTGTTTTGATAAACAAAGAGTAGCAAATTATAATTCGTGGTTTGAGATGGGTTGTATGTTGAAAAATCATTTTATTAACAAGAAGAATGAAAAAGAAGGAAAGGATTGTTTCAAACACTTCTCGCAGTTAAAAGACGAAAACGGAGAAATGTTTTATCCCAATTATGACCTTGAAACACTACTGGAAAAATGGAACACTATGGAAGTCTTCAAAGTAAAAAAGGTTGATAAAAATAAATCGTGGGACAAAATTAAGAAATGGGCGAAAAAGGACAACGCTGAAAAGTTCAACGCCATTTTTGATATTAACGATTTAAACCTCACTTCGTCTTACAGCGACCTCAAAACCGCTTTTGAAGAAACAAATTTCAAAGTGCGTAATCCCGTATCATTTTGCGAAGTTGTTGATATTGACGGACAAGAAGAATTAGTTTGGCGAACACCCGCAGAAACTAATACGCTATATGAAAACTTGTTTTGGACGAAATATGAGTATATCCCGCCAAAAGACGAAGACGAAGGTGAAGGCACTTGGAAAACAGAAGAAAGAGAGTTTATTAAGGATTGGAGAAAAGACACCGAATTATTAGAATACGAACGAGTTGATTTTAGACCATATTGTTTGGAAGATACGACACCCGACAACATTTATAATCAATTTCGGGGGTTTAATGCGATGAACTATTATTTGGATTGGTTGAAAATGGGAAATAATAGACGTGAAGCAGAGGATAATGACGAAGGGATTGGTATTCTTCTTCAACACATTAAAGATTTATGTGGTTGTCCCGAGTTTTACGAATATTTCCTTGATATGTTGGCGTTCAAAATCCAATTCCCAGCAAGGAAAAACAATATTGCTTGTATCTTCAAGTCCTTACAAGGTGCGGGAAAAGATAGTTTCTTTGATTGGTTCGGGAATGAAATGCTCGGGTCAAAATATTACTTGAATATTCAAGGTCTTAATCAATTAGAAAATTTCAACGCCCTATTATCGTGTAAGTTGCTCGTTGTATTAAATGAGTTTGAAATCAAAGAGAGCATTTCCAATAAGGAAAAGTTTAAATCTCTCATCACAAATGTAGTGAATGTAATCAACGAGAAGAATGAGAAGATGCGTAAGGAAAAGGATTACACTAATTATGTGCTACTGACTAACAATACTATCTCATTTTCAGTTGAAAGTGGCGACCGACGATTGACTGCGACAGAAGCAAACAACGCTATATGTAATAATAAAGAGTATTTTGATGAAAAATATGAATACATATATGGTAAGGATAAATACGGAGAATATGTTGGAAAATCCTTTATTGCTCCTTTCTTCCAGTTTCTATTAAATAGAAATGTTGAAAAGAAAGACTGGATTAACACTCGTGTTAAAACCAAGTATTATAATACTCTCCAAGAATATTCTATTCCTCCTTTGGTTCGCTTCTTTGAATATCTCAATAATCAATATTTCCATTATGGAGCGGGATACAACGGGCGTTGTTCTACGATTACTGATACAAAACATTCCGTATTCTCTGCGGGTGAATTTTACGACTGCTTTAAGAGGTTTAGAAGTGATTGGAATTACAAATCTGCTGACTGGAACAACACTCTCTTTGGAACACATTTGAGAACCTATATTTGGGACGGCGATAATGAGTTAGAATGTGAAATACCTTACAAGTTTATTATTAAGAAAAGGAGTAAGGTTATTTGTTATGTTCTTGATAGTATTAAAATGATTGAATTTTTAGAAAAAGAAGGTATTATTAGTAATAATAATGGTGAGTGTTTAATAACATCTCATTTGGAAGAAGGAAATGATAGTGATAGTGATTAATACCTTACTGATTATGCTGTTGTAGTAAAATTGTCGTAGGGTATATTTTTTACATCAGTCTTATTACGTAGGGTTGTCGTAGGGTATAGGAAAAATAGAAAAACACTTTTTATTAGTTTTTTTTACATTCTCTTACCTATTATCATAACAAATATATATATTAGTAAATAATGTTAATATATATATCGCATACTACGTATAGTTCGTATAGTATTTTCTGTTTTCATAAAAAAAAAAAAAAAAATTTTGAAAAAAAAAATTTTGAAAATGTTAGGAGTAAAACGTCCGCATACTATACGAACTATACGTAAAATGTATTTATATAAAATTGATTTAAAAAGATAAGAACATATAATAGTAAGATGGATAGTATTGAAGATATTGTAAAGAAAGGGGAAGAATGGCGTGAGAAAAGAAGACTTTATAAAAGGAAGACAGCAACAAGAATAAAAGAATTAAGAAATTGTGGAAAGCAACTTGAATGGCGAAAAACAAAACATACTTGCGGGTGTGGAGGTGTTTATAATAATCATACTAAAAGCACTCATATCAAAACAAAAAAACATACTGATTGGTTGGTAAAACAAGCGTCCAACCCTACGTAATATACGTCAAATATATTTATATCAAGATGATATAAATACATAACAAGTATAACTGTATGGAGAATTTGTTATTAAATACTATGAAAAGGGACATAGAGTATCTTGAAGCACACGGCGATATGGAAGACGCACAAGCAAAGCGTAATGAATTGGAATTGTATGTGTTATTCCCCGACGCAAGGTTCATTATAGACGGCGATTTCCTCCCTATGTTAGATGACCTATTGACGGAAGAGAAGCACATATTTTTATCCCACACTCGTTATTGCTGTTGTTGGGACGAAGAAGAGTATAAACCAACGGAGTTCTATGAGATAAAAGGGGATAAAATCACATATAGATATGTGTTTAACGAACTGATACGCCAAGACTTCAATCCCGATTGTAATCATTACTTTTTAGAACTAATAACACAAACAACAAACATACAATTTGATTTGTGTATGGGTTCTTAATATTTTGTTTAAAATTACTTCTCATCATTTTCCAATACTTTTTCAAATAAATCTCTGTCGGGTTTTCCTTTATCAATCTGTTTCGGGTTCAACATAATAAACCCATATACCCGAGCAATCGCCCACATTTCTTGGGATAATTTCTTACTCATATCTTTTACTGTTGGGTCTTTCTTGAATGAACCCAAAAGTCTAACACTCTCGGGGTTTGTTTCATATGCTCCCGCTCCTCGTTTTTCAACTTGTTTCAAAATTCTTAAAGGAATACCCGAAGTATCTGCTAATTCTTTAATAGAATGTGATGTATCTAATGGAAATCCAAAGAACTTATTAAACTTTTCTTTGTTTGTAGGCATATATATATGACTACAAAAAATTATATCTATTTTGGAGAAGCAAAATCCGCTGGGTCAAGATACTCCAAATAGTTCTTACGGAACTTGCGTTTAGGGTCTTGACTTTCCTTGTCTATAATAAGCACTTGGAACTTATCATTCGTCGCATACTCAAACATATTCTTCAACTGGTTAATATCATCAAGACTATAATCCCTCATAATCATCTTCAATTCTTTAATCCCTCCCAATTTTAGGAACACGGCGTAATTAACATTCTTACGAATGATGGTAGGCACATCATAATAAGATTGTGTTATATAAATGGCGGAGCAATTCTTCTTACGACAACGGATAAAATAGTTGATAATAGGAGATTGGTTTTTTTTATTCACAAGGTCATCAAAGACCACTAAATATTGGTAGTCTTTCTTAAATTCGTCCATATCGGGGATACTGCTAATACCTTCGCTAATGATGATGCGACCCTTTGATTTATCTACTAAATGGTTGTATAATGGTTCATCTTTATTTGCTGTGATTACAAAGACTTTATCAAAAGTTCCGTCCATAATATGGAGTAAATTATATACGAAAGATGTTTTACCCGAACCCGAAGGAGCAGAAACGAGCATTCTAAAATGAAGTTCTATGTTGTGTTTATCAAGTCGGGGATTATCAGCAGTCGTTTTATATTTCGCTGGTAGTTTTTCATAAGGATTTGGAAGCGACATATATCTATATATATAGGTAGATAAAAAAACTGGTAAATAATTATCTCATATTAATATAAATGGCAGAGTATGACCCACCGATATATGATGTATCAATTTTTAACCCAGCGTATTTTATAGTTGAAGATGGGATTACGAAGAGTTATTTAAATGCTAATTATTTACAATTTCCAGTAGGACAAGATTTAGAAACATTACCCGATTTGAGAGTTGAAAACACAAATATTCATTTAGGAACTGACGCTGGATTAAATACACAAGGAGATTTTGCTATATCAATTGGAAATAGTGCGGGAAAAAATAATCAATCTGTTCGTGGAGTGGCGATAGGAGATTTTGCTGGTAGTGTTTCGCAAGGTAATTCATCAGTAGCATTAGGAAACTATGCTGGAAATGATAATCAATCAAGCGGAGCGGTTGCTATTGGTATTCAAGCGGGGCAAAATAGTCAAGGGGCGAATTCGGTTGCTATTGGTTCATATGCGGGATATAGTGGCGGAAATTTAGGGGCGAATAGTGTTGCGATTGGAAACGCAGCAAGAGCGACTGGAACAAATAGCGTTTCTGTGGGACATAATGCCTCAACATCAACTTATACGAATTCGGTCGCTATTGGTAATGGAACTACTTGTTCGTCATCAAATCAATTAAGAATAGGGACGAATAATACGGCGTATCAAATGGAAGGACGACTTAATTTAGTGAATTCCACAAACAAAAGTTTAATTTCTTTCGGTAATGCTGTTAAGATGTATAGGTATAATAATGGTTTAACTATTGGAAACTATGGCGATTTCAACATTAGAGTAAGTGATTTTACAGCAGAACCTACAAGTGTCCCATCATCACAAGCGGGATTTGAAGGACTTTGGATTACTTCAACTGGACGAGCATATCTTGGTAGTGGAGTATCAGTCCATTTAAGAAGTGTTCTTGGAGAAGTATATATAACTGGTTATACTACCGCTGGTAATGTATCTACTATCGGGACGAGCGGACAATTATCAGTATCAAGTGATAGACGATTGAAAGAAAATATTGAAACCTATGATGAACCCAGTATTGATAAAATAATGAAATTAAAACCATCGTATTACAATTGGATAGAAGGAACAGACAAACGAAAAGAACTTGGTTTTATCGCCCAAGATGTAGAAGATATTATACCCGAAGCGGTAGATGGTAAGAAATATGAATATGAATGGGAAAAAGATAAAGAAGGAAAACCGATTTTAGATGCGAGTGGAAATCTTCAATTTACAGACACACCAAGATATAGAGGTTTGCTTGATAGACCTATAATTGCTGTTTTAGTCAAAGCAGTCCAAGAACTTAAAATGGAAATTGAAGCACTAAAAAATCAGTAAATAATTATCTCATATTAATATAAATGGCAGAGTATGACCCACCGATTTACGATGTATCAATTTTTAACCCAGCGTATTTTTTAGATGAAGACGAGATTACAAAGAGTTATTTAAGAGCGAATTTTTTGGAATTTCCAATAGGACAAGGTTTAGAAACATTACCCGATTTGAGAGTTGAAAACACAAATATTCATTTAGGAACTGACGCTGGATTAACAGACCAGCGGGAAAGGTCTATCGCAATAGGAAATAGTGCGGGAAAAACAACTCAATTACGAGATAGTGTAGCAATCGGTTATAGAGCGGCAGAAACAAATCAAGGGACTGATTGTGTAGCAATTGGTATAGATGCGGGAAAAATCAATCAAGGTAATCAATCCATCTGTATTGGAAAAAGGGCGGGAGAGAGCACGTGTGGTTCATCGTCAATTTCAATTGGTAATATAAGTCGTTCTGCTGGTGCTAATTCGGTTGCTATTGGTAATGGGGCAAATACAAATATAGCACAAAGGTCAATAGCAATTGGATATGAAGCAGATGCCTTTGGAACAGAAAGTATTGCTATTGGCGATGCTGCTACAACAAGCACTTATACGAATTCGGTCGCTATTGGTAATGGAGCAACCGCAACCAGTAGTAATGAAGTGAAATTAAGTGATAAAGCAAGTTTTATTGGAAGTGCTACACAAGGATGGGTATTCGGTGATTTAGGAACTGGTCTTTCGGGTTTTGCGGGAATACAGAATATAAATTACGCAAGGGACGGAACTAAATATGCCCTTTTACAGAACGCTACTACTGGAACTACATCTGTCGGTGCTCCCGCTCAACTCAATTTAAATGTAGGTAATACTCTACGAGCATATATTACGGACTGCTTACGTATTAACACAGCGGGTATAGCGTATAACGGAACTACTCTACCATCGGGCACAGCAAGTAATCAAATTGGTTTTAGGTGGAGAGGCAGTTCAGCAGAAGTAGGCGTTGCTGTTGATAATGTGCTTAGTGCTTATTTTGCTTTTTTGAGTGATAGAAGAGGAAAAAGGAATATTGTGGATTACACAGATGGACTAACGGGAATAATGAAATTAAAACCGAAGCAATATGAAATTTTAAAAATAGATGTTGCTAATTGTGATTTAACTGGTGATAATTGTATTATTAGAGATTTGAGCGGGAATACGATTGAATACGATAGTGAAGGTAATTGTTGCGATAATACTGAAACATACGGCGAACTGAATACTGGTTTGATTTTAGATGAAGTAAGACCAATTTTCCCCCAAGTCTGCGTAGGTGGCGATGAGAATAGTATAGGAACTATTAATTATGCTGGATTAGTTCCGCATCTTGTAAAAGCAGTTCAACAACAACAAGAACAAATAGAAGCACTTAAACTGGAAGTAGAAGCACTAAAAAATCCATAAAAAAATCTCATACTAATATAAATGGAGGAGAGTTCCCAAGTATTCTATTTGACTATTATCAGTATGGGTATAGCGTTTATTTTAGCATTATCTCGTCAAATGTATAAATCCAAGTGTTCTCGTATAGAATGCTGCGGAATGGTTATAGAGAGAGATACACACGCAGAAGTAGAAATAGATGAAAATCCAAATCTTCAACATACACCATCAAGCACAGATTTAGAAGGAGGACTTAAATTGGATACTATTGATTTAAGCAAATTAAAAGGACAAGAGCATAAAAAAACAGAAAGTCCCAAATAAAATGTTGCTTAATTATATAGAATGAGCGAGTATCAAATAACTAAACGTCAAGAAGACAACGCAACCCGAGAGAACGTAATTATATTTCCAGCAGACAAAGATAGTAAAAAGAAAATTGAGGTTTATGATGAAGATGGTTTATATATGTTTAGCATAGGAGATAAGCGATACAAAGACTATGATATTTATTTGAAGGAGAAATCAAAAGAGTTTGCCGACAATCGTAGGCGTTTGTATAAAATACGACACGAGAAGTATAGACATAAAAAAGGAACTCCGTCCTATTATGCCGACCGAATTCTTTGGTGAGTATTAAAGATAAATTAGAAATGAGTAATTTATCTTTTAGTTTAATCATCGTTCTTCACATACGTAGTTAGTTGCTGCGAACTTGAACCCATCTGTTCCATAGTATTAGCGATTTCTTTATTCTTCTCAATTGTATCTCCAAACTTATCTGTTAAATATGAATGACGGAGGTTATTCACAGAAATTTTAGCATTAAAGATTTTGTTGAGACGCTGATTGAGTTTAACGGAGTTCAACTTGTTTCCATTTACGTCAAATAGGAGGTAATCATTAGGATTGGTCTTAATCCATTTTACTAAAATTGCTTGTAGTTCTTTTGGAACTTTAACTGACTGCTCCCCATAGTGTTTCTTGGTCTTATAATGATTAAAATAAAGCGACCCACGATTGTAGTAGTTGTGTTCGTCTTTGGATATATTCTTAACACGGAACTCGGTGAAATCTAAAAGACGGCGTGGCGGAATAAAAAGACCGCCTAACAGAGCGACAATAATATACTCTTGGATAGATTGAAGGTCGTTCATATTTAGTGCTTGTTTCTTATAAATCTGTTTAGCATCTTTTTCCAGTCTATCAAAAACCTCCTTAATCTTATCCTTCTCAATCCAATTCTGTTCTTGCGTGTCGGTCTTCTGTTGGGTCTTGATAAATGAATTGTATTTGTTAATATCTGTAAGCATTAGTTTCCTATAATCTTCGTTGTCTGTGAGGACAACCAAAGCGGATAAAATAGATTTCCTTTTATTCGGTGGAACATCTTTGATGTATTCAATTATTTCTTTTGTTTTATCAAAATTAGACAATTTAATAGGTTTATCGTCAAATACTTTCTTGTAGAGATTTCTCAAAATAGATGAATAGGTTGTGAGCGAACTATCACTCAAAGAATTTCGTTTTGATTTCAATTCCTCTTTTAAAGACATTCTATACATATTAAAGAGAAATTAATTCTGCCTAAATTATCTTAATTGTGATTATTTAGCAAAAAAAATATCTATGTTAATTATATAATGGTTTATCTTACAGAAGAACAATTCACCGAACAAGCATCAAGATTGATGATTATTATAAATCACACGTGCGGTTATGACCTAATGTCTAATTATCACAAGATGGGAGAATTAAAGCAAAGGTATTTCAATAGTGAATTAAACAAATACATAAAGAGTTGTGAAAGTATAGAACAAATCGTATTTGATTTTAATCAATTAGTAAATGGGAAAGTGTTAAACGAAGATTTTGATGCTGAAAAGGTTATTGTTAGAAATACAAACCCTAACCCCGAATTGCTTTTGACCGACGAGCAAAAGGAACATTTAGAGAAAGAAAGGATTGAGAACGGGTGGGACGAAATAAGGATATAATAGCAATTTTATAATATATATTTTCTTTGTATATATTATAGAGTATGAACCCGCTATACGTCCAAACCCCAGCACAACGCTCCGCCGTGAGAGAGCAGTATTTATCAAGTCTTCAACTCCAAATTGAAAACGACCAAAAGAACCTCAACGCCAATAAGATACTCAAATATACGGGTGAAGTCCCGACCCAAATAAGCGATACGAGAACAACCGAAGAGAAGTTCGCTGATATGATTTCAACACGCCGAGATGTAAAGGACTTTATTGTTGCGAGTGGATATTTAACACCAAGCAACGCTAATATCTTTGTAGATAGTGCGAACGATGGAATAATCCAGTTCATTTATCGTAATAAGCAGTTCATTCTACGAGATTATTTAAGCAAAGGAGTGACACCAAGAATGTTTAATGATTTTATTGAAGGGTATGTTGCTAAATACAATCGTAATGCTGGTATTGAGATGGGAATACAAGGTGGATACATAGGTCAAGCACCAGTTATTAGCAACAATCAACTTTTAAACAGATTGATTAGACAAGTAGATTTAGATACTCTTGAAGCGTCTATTGATAAATTTGCTGAGGATAATAGAGCATCTATTTTACCAGTTGGAAGAGATAGAATACGAAGCATAATCGGTAGTATTGAAAGATTACGCCCTCGTATTATTACTGACGTTCAATTGAGAGAAATAGATAATTTATCACCAGCAGACCAAGAGCGTATCCGTAGTCTATTGAGCGAGATGTATAAAGATTTACCAGCACGAGAACAATTGATAGTGAAACAGAACGAATTAAATGACGCTATACAAAGAGGCAATTTGGATAGAGCATTCGGCGTAATGAGGCAAATAAACGATTTAATTGATATTGGAGAGGGAAGAGCAGAAGAAATAGATGATATTTTTGCTGCTGCTGCGGAAGAAGCAACATTTGAAGAAGCATCTCCATTACCCGCAGTTGCGGTAGATGCCGAAACATTAGAGCGTCTTAATGAGTATTACAACGAAGTCAATCTTAAAGAAACAGTAGGAAAACAGAGGCAGAGATTAGATAAATTTTTAGTGGATACTGGACTTCGTAATGGATTGAAAATGACTTCATTACCCAATTATGGAAATTATGAAGTAGGTGAAGACGTGGGTGTAAATCAGTATAGAAGACTATTTTTTAAAGACCTAAAAGAACACACAAACTGGGAACAATTAGCGGATTTATACATAATGGAAAGAGAGGCATTAGGAGAAGACATTATTGGGAAAAGGTATAATAGTCGCACCAATACTTTCCGTGATGATGACGATATTGTGAGAGCAGATGTAGAAGTATTACCAAGAATATCTCTTGAAGGCGATGATGCTACAATAGATTTTAGAGATATGACTGGACGAGGTGCTGTTAAATCAAGAAAAGAGAAGTTCAAAAAGAAGGTGGAATTTGTTGGCGAGAAACCAAAACCTTACGTATCATTTGGAAAATACTATCTCAATAGACAGAAACTAAACGACGATATACTCCAAATCAAAGGTGAAGGCGGAGCAAACGCAAACTTCAAATCACGTCGTATTAGTCCTACACTCAAAGCAGTATTCCAGTCATTATTGGAAAATAAAACTCCCGACTTTTCACTCATTAGTAAATTAAGCAATACTGATAAAGAAACTCTATATGAAGCAGTCAAAACAACTAAATACGACAAGATTTCAATTGACGCACCGAGCAAGAGCGAAGACGAGAAATTAGCAAATGAATTTGATGTGTTAAGAGGGTCTATTTTGGGAGGCAACGACAATCCTCAAACTATCAAGCGGTTTAAACTGCTTCTTGTGAAACTAATGAATAGCAGAAGAATACCGAGAGGCGAAGCAAACGATATTCTATTTGAACTCGCACAATTGGGGTTTTAAAGATTATTTAGCAAATACTAAAAAAATAATATCTTCATAGAGTATATATAATGCCCCATAAGATAGTCATAGATAAGACAAACCTTATTGGAAATGATAATAACACATTCGTATATCGTTTTCCGTCATCAGTTCAATTCCCAAATCACGAAATCGCACTCGCAAGTGTAGATATGTATTACGCTTGGTATAATGTGAGTGCTGTATTGGGTAATAACACATTTAGTTATGTTTGGGTAGATGGAACGACAAACACAATTGTTTTAGAAGATGGTTTATATGAAATCAATACAATCAACGAGAGATTACAATTTGCTTTTATCGCAAACGGACATTACCTCGTTGATAATACTGGAAGCAATCGTTATTACATTAATATTGCTGCTAATACAACCCGATATGCTACTCAAATAGACGTGTTTTTGTTTCCCAACTCTTTACCCGCTGGTTGGACTAATCCAGCATCCGTCGTTTTCCCACCCGCAAATCAAATCACTATGACTATACCTTCAAAGTTTAACGAGTTGCTTGGATTTACTGCTGGATTTACAACCACAGCACCAACGACAGTAAATCTATCTTTTCTATCTTCTGTCGCACCCAATATCCAACCTAATAATGTGCTGTATGTATCTGTTTCCAATATTGATAATAAATACGGAACACCGAGCGGATTAGTTCATCGTATCGTCCCGAATACAACCTTCGGCAGTCTTATTACAGAGAACCCCGAATTCTCATTTCAACCATTACATAGCGGAACATATAATCAACTCCAAATACAGATTTTAGGAACAGACAAATCACCTATTCGTGTTCTTGACCCTAACATCGTAATAACTTTCCTCATCAAGAACAAAGAGCAATCCATATACGCTTAAAATAATTTAGGCATTTTTAATTTATCTTTAATAATCTAATATTAATTTCTCTATTAATATTAAATGAACCGCAATAACATAATAAGCGAGAATGAACTGGATAGTATCTACGACAAGATGACGCAAGAGAACTCAACTCTTTTAGCACAATTGAAATTGGTAAATGAGGATAGTAAAGTGAAAGCGACGGAATTAACACAAATGATTTCTATTATAAACACAATCCAAATGAAGATAATTAGATGGAAGGAGATAAGAAAGAAAATAAAAAACAGAGTGAATGTTTAGTCTAAAAATAGAATTCTACGAGATAGTATTAAAGATAAGATAGAAATGAGTAAATTATTTAGCACATATAGCAAGTAAATAATTATCTCATTATAAGTTATAATACCTATGCGAGGATATGGAAAAAACATTCATTTAAGCGGACGAACGATAATGAAAGGAACTGGTGGAAGTGTTCTGTTAGACAAAGGTGCGGGAGGGTCAGCATCTTCCTATGATGGTTTAGACCAGTATTTAGAAATGACTGGTAGAGGACGACATACCGAACCCGATGTTAAGGGAAATATAGTTGAAACAAATTTAGGGAGAAAATTATCAAATCTCAAAGTAAAACCATTAGAGAAGAAACCTCCAAGAATTCATTTGGGATAAGTATTTAGCGGAAAATAATTACATCTTATTTAGATGAAATTATTTTCTTATTGTAGTATATATAGATGGACGAAGTAGTCTATGATATGAGTAAAGCGACCGAGGCATCGCCCCAAATTTTCGTCAAGAAGGATTGGATTAACATTCTTGATAATCAAAATGGTTCGTATAACGGAAATCAGTCCGTTATTGATACTTCCCAACTATCCAACTCCAATAAGTATATGAATTACAGAGAGGCATATTTAACTGTTCCTCTTCTTTTGACCGCCACCTCTCCTCTTGATGCTGGTGCTAATCTTTTTCTTCCCGCTACTGCTGGAACTTCTGCTGATTATGTTTTCGGTCTTAAAAATTGGTATGGTTCTATCGTTCATTCTATGACCTTAGACCTCAACGGAACTACGATAATTCAGCAAACTCCTTATGCTGGTATGTGGAACACCTTTAAGTTGATGACCTCTTTGAGTTTAGACGATTTGAAGACACAAGGTTCAGCAATCGGTTTTTACCCCGATACTGCTGATAGTTGTGGTGTTCTTGCTGCTGATGATAGAGCGGGAACTGCTAATTCAACCGTCAATAACTCTCCCGTAGGTGCTTTTGATGTGGTAGGCGGTGCTTTCAACCCCGCTGGAACTTTCAACGAGGGTCTTCTCCGCAGACAGCAATCTTGGAACTTTGATAGAGATGGTGTTTCAAGTGGCGGTGCTACTTTCGGCACTCTTATCTCTGCCGACAACCTTAACTTGCTTTGGAAGTCATACGTCTTCACAAAGGTAAATGCTACTGCTGCCGTTCAAGGTGTATTCCAAGTTGCTATTACTGCTATTATCAAGTTGAAGCATCTTCATTCTTTCTTTGACCGCATTCCTCTCGCAAAGGGTCTTTTCTTCAAGATGACCCTTAACCTCAACCAGTCTTCGGTTGATTTGACTACTGGTGCTGCTTCTATCATTACTGCTGTTTCCGTCAATTCTCCTCTTGGAGGTGTATCACCAATTATGGTGTGTGATGATGGGGTTGCCGCTTCTCTTCCTCCTAACAAAACCCTTACTGTGAGTGTTGCTGTTGGAGGTTCTGTTCTCAACTCCGCCCAGCGTGGAACTGTTGGGGTTGCTGATAGTCCTCTTGGTAGAAACATTATCCTTAATGTTCCAGCATACACCTTCGCCCCAACATACGAGAGTGCTTACCTTGAAGCAGCAGTCAAGAAGATTGACTATTGCGACATCTACCAATACCAAGTTCTCAACATCGCCAGTCAAGGTGTAGTCAATCAACTCATCTCTAATGGTATTGCGGGTGTGAAGTCTGTTCTTGTTCTTCCTTTTTACACCTCCGCTGCTAATGGTGGAGTTCAACCTATTCAGTCCCCATTTGAAGGTGCTGGTGCTGGTTCAACATCTCCTCTCTGTCTTCTTACCAACTTCAACGTTCAGTTGAGCGGACAGAACCAAATCTACAACACACAGCGATACGCATACGAACAGTTCCAAAACCAACTATACGGACACGGAGCAGTATCTTCGGGTATGATGGACGGACTTACAAGCGGTCTTGTTGGAAAGGGCGATTTTGAGAAATGCTACAACTATTACTATGTTGCTTGTGATTATGGTCTTCCAGTTGAGAAAGATGTGCCGAAATCCGTTAATATTCTTGGAACTAACACTTCCGCCAAAGCAATTGACCTATTCGTCTTTGTGGAATACGAAACATCTGTTTCAATTGATATTCTAACTGGTTCTCGCATTTAAGAACATTTGATTAAAGATATTTTACATTCGTGTAATATATCTTTAAGATATAGTAAGATATGAAACCATAGTAGTCTATAAACAAATGAAAAAAATATGATGATGGAGATTATATTATAGGTTTTATTTTACTTCTTTTAAAGATAATTTAGAAATAACTAAATTATTTTTAGCATTTATACAGAAAATTAAGTGTATAATGATATAATCATTAAAAAATAGTATAATAATCTAAATATTTAAGATTAATCTAAATAATTAATATAATAATATGTAGATAAAGATATATTAAAAATTTTTAATCAAGGTCTATATCATTATATAATTAATATTTTGTATAATAATCCATTTTTTTAATGTTTATCTATATTTTATGCTTAATTTATTAGATAATTTACCCATTTTTAATTTATCTTTAATCTTTTGAATTACAATATCGGTTTAATAATTCTTGGTTCTCACTCACAATTGGTTTGGGAGGTTTCTTGGTGCTATGTTTATAACAAGACCTATGATGAATATAAATATCCTTTCTATAAAACCTTTTGCGACATTTCGCACACTCAACTATCTCCATTTGGTATTCGTCTTTTTTCTTTTGGGATTTCTCCTTCTCAATCGCTATATGCTTATCAATCAGTTCCAAATATTCCTTCTTATACTCTTCGGCAATATCCCATTTCTCAAAGCGTCTTCTTTGGTTCGTGAGTTTGTGTAAGTAAAGAGTTTCGTCATTCATATTAAAGATAGTTTAGTATGAAGTAATTTATTTTGATTAATCCAAATCAATTTTTTATTTAATTCAATTTTATAAAAATATAACTCAATTTTTTGTTTATCGGGGCATACCGAGTGTGTGTTTCCAACCATAATTAGATGAATGTGGTTGCGAAGAAAATGCTTGATGTCTTCTTCCTAATAATTTGCTTCCGCTTACACCATCAAAACGTCCAGCACGAATAGGAACATTATGTCCTTTCTCAAAATCGGGACGAGGAGCAGATACAATTGGCGACCAAGTGGCGGGGTCTTGTCCTAAAATAGGTTTCGGTTCGCTTGTTGCTACGGGCATATTAGTGACGGGCATAATAGTTGGAGCATCGTGTTTTCCTTTACCAGTCATCTTTTCGTGTTCCTTTTCTATCTTACTAACCTTCTTCGCCATCTCACTAATCTTCATATCAAGTTTTTCATCTTCCTCGTCCTTTTCAGTTTGCTTTCCTTCGCCGCTCATATTATACATACCGAAACTATCTATCTCGTCTTGTAATTCTCTATATCTTTTTAAAAGGGGGGCATCAACTCTTTCTTTGTTTATAACCCAAATTGTTTGTGCCTCGTTGTAAGGCGTTGCTCTCCTTACAATATCGTCAAATCTTCCCCTTGCGTCGTCAGCAAACCTACTACCTTTAAGTATATCCTTTTCAAGTTTCTCGTATATTTCGTCTTGTTCTTTTTGTAATGGTCGTTGTAATATTCTTACGTTTTTATTAAACTCTCTTTTATATTTATCTGTATATCTTTTTGGTTTAAAATTATTTACAAAATCCCTTGCCGCTGCCTCCTCCGCTGTGTCTGTTGATTTCGCTGTTGCTTCCTTCGCTGGTGCTGGTGCTTTTTTGGCGGGTGCTTTCTTCGCTGCTTTCTTCGCCTCTCTTTCATCAATCTTCTTTTTCTTCTGTTCTATCAAAGAGTTCTCACCTTCACACAACTTCTCCGTCCATTCTTCTTTTGTATATGCTTTTCCAGTTCCCTCCATTTCCATAGTAATTCCTTCACCACTTCCTTCGGCAACAAGACCTTCACCGCTCGTCTTCTTCTTTCTCATCGCTCTCAATTTCGCCATCTTTTCTTTCATTTCAACAGAACCCTTTTTACTTCCCGTTCCTTGAAACATCGTTTCAACTGGAACTGGGTCGGGTGTAGCACCAGTTAGGGTTTTAAAAGTTTTCAATCTACCGCTTGTATCACGTCCCTTATAAGGTTTCATCGCTTGTTTTCTCATTTCTGCTTCTTGTTTCTTGCGTTGTTTCTCATCTTCTTTTTCTTTCTTCTTGCGTTCCTTTTCTTGCTTCTTGCGTTCCTTTTCCTTCTTCGCTTCTTCCGCTTTTTGTGCTTTATCCAATTTTGCTTGTGCTTGTTCGGGTGTTAATTTACTTATTCTTTTTGGTCTTCCCATCTTTTCAAGTTCCTTCGTCCCCGCTTTTGAAACAGCACTACCTATCACCCCTCCAATAATTCCGCCGATTGGTGCTAATTCGGGTTGTCCCGCCGCTACTGCTGCCGCCGCACCCAATTCACTACCACCTATCCCACCTAACGCACCCGCCGCACCCGCCAATTCGTCTTTTCCTAACAGAAATCTACCAGTTGCCTCTGCTGCCTTTCCAATTTGAGATGAACCAGTAATTAATTTTGTTGCTTCTCCGCCGATTTTCGCTACGGGTTCTGCTACGCTTTCAATACCTCTCACAGCACGAGATGTTGTCCTTTTTAACCAACCCCACACACCTTTTCCTTCCATTTCACTAATAGCATCTGTTTCCAATTTCACACGAATACCCTTTCCTTTATCGTGTGCCTTTTTTATTTTCTTCGCCATATTAGCACTTACAAGCACTTCAAAATCGTCGCCCTTTGTTAAAGTTGCTGGTTCTCCTTTACGAAGTTTTCTCATTACGGGAACGCTCGGTTTCTTCACTTTGATAGTTTCCATATCTATATAGAATACATATAGAAAAAAAAATCAATTATCTAATGTTTATTGCTAAATTACTTCTTCTTTCTCATCGCACGAAGTTTCGCCATCTTTTCTTTCATTTCAGCAGAACCCTTTTTGTGTTTTCCAGTTCCGCACATTCCACTTCCGCACATTCCTTCTCCACTTCCTTCTGCTACTAAACCTCTTCCTTCTGCTACTAAACCTTTTCCATTAATTCCCTTTTCGGGGATTTGAACGGCGTGTTGTGTTTGTGGGTTCTTTATCATCGGTTCTGCTGGGTTTTTACCCATTCCCAATCCACTCATACCGCTCTCGGCAACAAGTCCTCTTCCACGCATAAATCTCTTTCTTGGTCTTTCTTGAAAAAATCTACTATCGGGAATAGTAAATCTGCTGTCGTCTATTCGTCTTCCGTCGGGTCTAATGTGATGCTTCATATTCGCCAAAGCATTTGGGGTCAAATGAGAAAAGTTCATCTCTATACTATCTCGTGAGATATTATTTTTACCAGTTCCTTCCATAACACTATCGTCATCAACACTATCATCATCGGTAGGTGCTTCATCGGGATAGGTTTCTAATAGAGCATTAAGTGCTGTCGTCGCTTCTGTCCGCCATTCTTCACTTGGGATTATACTCTCTCGCCCTTCACGGGGATGGAATACATTTCTTAATACTTCTCCTCCTCTGTCTGTTTGGATAAAATAAGCAAAATCTCTAAATAATCTATCTAATGCTTCACTTCTCGTATATCCCGAGCGTGCTTCTCTTATCCATCTATTTATAATTCTTCTTGCTTGTCTTTCGTTAAACTCTCTATCATCAACATAAACTCTTGCTGGGTTTGGACGTGAGAATATACTGCCTTCACCTTCCATAACACTATCGTCATCGGGATAGGTTCTTGATAGAACATTAAGTGCTGAGCGTGCTTCTCTTATCCATTCTATTCCATCTTCTTGAGGAAGTTCGGGATTGAATACATTTCTTAATACTTCTCCTCCTCTTTCTGTTTGGATAAAATAAGCAAAATCTCTAAATAATCTATCATCTGCTTCACTCCTAACAACACCCGTCTCAAGAAGATTATTCCAAATTTCGGCAATCCATCTATTTATAATGCTTCTTGCTTGACTTTCGTCAAACTCTCTTCTATCATCAACGGGTTCTACTCTTGCTGGGTTTGGACGTGAGAATATACTGCCTTCACCTTCCATAACACTATCAGCATCAACACTATCATCATCGGTAGGTGCTTCATCGGGAAATACGTCTATTAAAGCATTACTTAATGCTGTCGCAATTTCTCTCCATTCTCTCCCCCCCAAACCTTGCTGAAAAATATTTCTTAATACTTCTTCTCCTCTCTCTGTTTGAATAAAACGAGCAAGTTCCCTATTTCTTTCCTCACGTATAATAGTGGAAACTGCTTCTCCTTCAATCACACGTCGTATCCACCCATTTATAATTCCTCTTACTTGACTTTCGTCAAACTCTCTTCTATTATTTGGACGTGAGAATATACTGCCTTCACCTACCATCTTATCTCCAATTCTGTCTAATATATCTGTCTTGTGTTCTGCTAAAATATCCGCACTACTACATTCTATTTGCTTATCGTAATATCCACCCGCAGAAATTATATCACATTTAGACCTTATATCAAGTTGATTTTTATGTTTAATTTTAGGGAAAAATACTGGTCTTGCTGCTTTATTAAGAGTTATAATCTGTTTGCTATTTTTTCCCAATAATTCGCTCAACAATCCTCCGCTACTATGCCCTATTGTAATAGTATTTTCACTTCCATACTTTTTCTCCGTTGCTTCTTGTGCCTTCTTCGCCTCGTAATATCTCGGCGTGAGTTTATAATAGTCTTCACCACCATACATATATGCCGCATTATATAACCAATCAACCATTCCTTGACTGCCTCTGTGATTGATAATTGTTTCATTCTTTTCGGCGTTATGATACACCTTTGCTGTGGAGTGTGATATATCTTTATCCAGTATATAACCATCTATTTCTTCGGGAGTTTTTGCTTCATAACCTCCTTTCAAAAACTTACGAAGTGTTCCATACGTAATGTCGGTCATTATAGATAATAGTGAGATTTTATTCTAAATCACAATAAAGTCCTTCGGGAGGTTCATATTCCAACATACCCATATTGTGTAAAACATAGACCTTGTCTTCTCTCCTTCATAGCGTTCAAAGTCATATTTTTCACTCGGGACGATTAACTGGAAACCACCTTTCTCGTATAGTCGTAAAAAAAAAGTGGTTTGTATAGTTGATGCTGGGAACAACAGCATAAATGGTTTGTTTAATTCCATAAGTCTAATCATAATTTTTTCTTTTAGTTTTATAATACCGCTAATTTTATAAGGTGGATTATCTATTACACAATCCCCGTGATTATTTTCCCAAAAATCTTCGTCTTTATGAATAACATTAATACCTAAATCTGTTAAATATTTCTCACACATAGGAGCATTTTTGTTATAAAAAGGACACCATACTTGCTTATCCTTTGGTATATATGGTAATAGTTTAGTCCAAATATATTTAGTTGTATTCCAATCATTTTTCGCTCCACGCTCTTCTACACCTCTATTTTTATTTCCTCTTAACAATTCCGCCATTTATATATTAAGATAGATTAATATGCTGTATGTGCGTCATTTTTACTATTAATTTTGTTGTTTTATCAAAGTAAGCGTGATAGTATTGAGTATCAACTATTTCCGTTCCGTATCCTCTAAACTGGAATGTGATGTGAGGTAATGCTTCGCCACCGCTAAAATGAAACCCATTCCTCACAAAAACTCCTATTTTTGGCGTTTCACACATTCCATTAAACCACGCCGAGTTGTAGTAAAGATTGTTGAAAGCAATCGTCATTATAAATCTGTCTTCTTCACTTATATCGGGAGCGAACGTAATAGAATTCCATCGTCCAGCGGGTCGCCAAATAGTATGCTTACGCTCACCATTCACCGATGTATCAGTCCAAAAAGTATCAGTCATTATTAATTCTCTTGTGCTTGTTTTGTGCGTATCACAGATAGACTGGAAATAAAACTAATTTTTTGAAAAATACTAATTGATTTGAGATTTCCTTTAACACAAATGGGATTTTATGCGTATCACAGATAGACTGAAAATGAAATCAATTTTTTTCAAAACTGACTTATAATTGCTTGTATTTGTGCCTTTGGAATGTTGTAAAAAAAATACTTATAATACAACTACAATCTAACTACATCTAACTACATCTAACTACATCGCTTCGCACAATAACTTTAAAACACCCTCTCTCGTATCATTATCTCTCTTCATAATGAACTCATTTATTTCCGCAATCTGTTTATCTGTGAGTTTGTCGCTGATGAACTTGAATACTTCATTCGGCATAATAGTTTGTGTTTTACCCCAAGTATCAACACTTATTCTTCTTCGGT
>Ga0208767_1001037_pt1 | contig 22256 bp, 12 predicted proteins | sample VirMetDEL_Mar_21_FD_184514 | JGI IMG/M metagenome (GOLD analysis project Ga0208767, IMG submission 184514) | Aqueous microbial communities from the Delaware River and Bay under freshwater to marine salinity gradient to study organic matter... | ecosystem: Environmental > Aquatic > Marine >... | reverse complement strand
ATAAGAAAAATAGAAGGTCAAGATTGTACTCACATCTATGGTCCACACTTTTATCACTTTGATATGAATCGTTATGACTTTTCAGAAAAAGAGTTTATGAACTGCCTTTCACCTTGGCTTGTTGATCTCACTATGAGCATACGCCAAGATATTAGATGCACTGCCCTACCGTTTCCCGTTGATGTAGATAGGTTTATCCCAAGCGAAAAGACAGGCAAGCCAGTCGTCTACTTTAAAAATAGAGATCCTCAACTTTTAGCTAGAGTTCGAGAATACTTTGGTAACGATATGACACTAGTCGTATATGGGTCATACAGTGAGGGTTCGTACCTACAAGTAATAAGTGAAGCACCCTACTGTATTTGGGTTGGTTGTCATGAAAGCCAAGGTTTTGCATTTCAAGAAGCTATGAGTTGTGACACGCCCATATTCGCAATAGATGTAAAATCTCTACGTGACGAGTGGGGACCAACTATGTGGAAAAGTTTTTTACCTAGACATGACTTAAAGGCAACAACAGCATCTTATTTTGACGAAACTTGTGGTTTAGTTTCTTGCGAACAAAACTGGAAAGAGGATTTTGATAAATTTATGTCTAACCTGAAATCCTACACCCCTAGACAGTTTGTCGTTAATAATTTATCACCTAAAGCCTGCGCAGAAAAATGGAGAAACCTATGCTAATAAATTTTAATCACATAGTAAATAAATACGAAGCGCCGCGCGGAATAATACATATAGGCGCCCACATGAGAGAAGAAAAGCAAGCCTATATATCCAACGGTGTAACAGACATGCTGTGGGTAGAAGGTAACGAAAAGATTTACAGAAACTCTTTGCTTTATGGCGTTTTAGAAACAGAATTATTTTATAATGAAGTTATAGCAGATAAAGATGATGAAATATTTGAGTTTAAAGTTACTAACAACGGAGAGTCATCTTCTATTTTAGATCTAGAAAAGCATAAAATATATCATCCGCATATCTATGTAACAGAAACAATAGCTGTAAAAACAAAAAGATTTGACACCCTAGTAAAAGAAAACGATGTTGACATAAGTAAATATAATTTCTTAAATCTAGACATACAGGGTGCAGAACTTCTTGCTCTCAAAGGGTTTGGCGATTTGTTAAAAGGAATTGATTACATTTATACAGAAGTTAACGAAACTGATATATACAAGGACTGCGCACTGATTGGTGAAATTGACGAATATTTGTCAGATTTTGAAAGAGTTGAAACGGCCATGACAGAATTTAAATGGGGCGATGCGCTGTATAGGAGAAAAAATGATTAACATGACCATAATGGGCGGGTTGGGGAATCAGCTATTCCAATGGGCTTGCGCTAGAAACCTACAAGAAAAATACGGCCACTCTATAGAGTATAACTTGAGTTTTTATAACGGTCAAAATAAAAGACGGCCACAATTAAACGAATTTAAATATCTAATATTTAATAATATAGAAGCAAATTATACATTAGGACAAGCCACAATAGGCGACTCTTTTAAATACAGCGACTTTATAAAATATGACTTGTCACAAACACAAAGGCGCTATGACCTACAGGGGTATTGGCAATCAGAAAAATATTTTGAAGAAAATGAATATGTAATAAGAAACAACCTTGACATTGACGAAGATACAAGGTACTATATTAGTAATAAATATCCATTTATAGGTAAAGAAAAAACTGCATCTATACATATTAGAAGAACAGATTACGTTACTTCTAATGGTTATCATCCAGTACAACCTATATCATATTACGAAGCTGGATTAGATCAAATAGAATATGATAAACTTGTTGTATTTTCTGATGACGTACACTGGTGTAAAGATAATCTAAACTTTAATAATATGGTATTTGCAGAAGATAACACAAATATACAAGACTTACATTTAATGAGCATGTGTCAACATAATGTTATAGCAAATAGCAGCTTTAGTTGGTGGGCGGCTTGGTTGAATAAGAATACGGATAAAAAGGTTGTGGCTCCATCTAAATGGTTTGGACCGGGAGCGCCAAGTAGTCAAGACATAATCCCAGAAGATTGGATAACAATTTAGAGGTACATATGAGAGTATTAGTAACAGGAGCAACCGGTTTTCTTGGTAAGAACCTTATGGAGTACTTGCCGAAATATACAGGTCAAGGATATAATATTTGTGGTATTGGATCTAAACAGTACGACCTAAGAAACCAACATGCCTGTAGAAAAGCGTTAGAATATCATAAGCCAGATGTTATTGTACATGCTGCGGGTTCTGTTGGTGGAATTGGGGCAAATCAAGAAAATCCCGGCAAATTTATGTACGAAAATTTAATTATGGGTACAAACCTGATTGAAGAAGCTAGAAGACAAACGGTTCCTAGATTTATATTACTTGGAACAGTCTGCTCTTACCCAAAACACTCACCGGTTCCGTTTGATGAAAATAATATTTGGCAAGGCTACCCAGAAGAAACTAACGCACCATATGGGATCGCCAAGAAGACGCTTATGCGGCTCCTACAGGCGTATGGAGAGCAGTATGGGATGAGGGGTGCCAACTTGATCCCGGTCAACATGTACGGTCCACACGACCACTTTAATCTCACCAGTAGCCACGTTATCCCAGCGCTTATACTTAAATTCTACAACGCAATGAAAAATGGAGAAAAAGAAGTTAGCGTATGGGGTACAGGTAAAGCTTCTAGGGAGTTTTTGTATGTTTCAGATTGCGCCGAAGCGATTGCTAAAGCTATAAAAATTGAACCCGGACTAAAACCTATAAATATAGGAACTGGTAAAGAAATAACAATTAAAGAATTGGTAGAAGAAATATCTGAACAAATGGGCTATCAGGGTTATATCAAGTGGCAAACAGACAAACCAGATGGACAACCTAGACGTTGTTTAGACACATCAAGAGCTAAGAAAATTTTAGGATTTGAAGCAAAAACAGATTTACAGACAGGACTAAAACAAACCATTGAATGGTTTTTAGATGACAATAACTGGGAGAAAAACATATGAACATAGCATTTTATATCAATCAGATCAATAAAGATGAAAAAACATTTGATATCTTTAACAAGATGAATAGCGACTTGGAAAGTGGAGCTATTGACAATGGTTCTATTTTCTATAAAGAGATTGGGCCAAATCCAGTCGAGCCAAAGTTTGGAATGTTTAATTCTACAGATATTTGGCATTTCACCGGAACTTTAATTGCAACAAGTATGGAAACATTCTTAGATGCACTCAAAGCTGTAAATAGATATACTCTAGCTTATCTCTTTTATAAAGATAATAAACATGATGTGTTTTCGCTAATTGGTATGTCTAAAACTACAAAAATTTTAACAACAACAGAAGAAGATCAAAAAGAGGTATATAGACTAACTGGGCTAAAACCTATCTTAGTAAAAGATGTAAGTCCGTCATTAATACAAAAGGCACTAACATGAAAGATTTTGAACAAAAAGTAGTAGATTTATATCAAAAGCAAGAAAAAAGTACATATCAAATTGCTGAAGAATTAAATACATACCCTAATAAGATTAGGCGTGTGTTGTTAAAACATGGCGTTGATATTAAAGATAGAAGCTCTGCACAAAAACTAGCACTGAAAAAAGGCAGAAGCAAACACCCAACTGACGGAACCAAAAGAACAGAAGAAACTAAAATTAAAATTAGTTCACAGCTTGTAAAACATTGGGAGGATTTAGATGACGACGAAAGAGAAAGAAGATCGTTAGAATCTAAAAAAAGATGGAACAATATGCCAATGGCTAAACAGCAGGAGATTAGAAATAAAGCTACATTAGCTATTCGCGCGTCTGCTACGGAAGGTTCTAAGATGGAGAAGCATATCGCTAATGAGATTAGAAATCTAGGATATAGAGTTGAAGTGCATAAAAAAATAATTCCCAAAGAAAATCTTGAAGTGGACTTGTATATTCCAGAATTGAACACTATAATTGAAGTCGATGGACCATCGCACTTTTATCCTATTTGGGGGCAAGAAAAACTTCAAAAACAAATGAACGCTGACCTTAGAAAAAGTGGTACTTTACTTAGTAAGGGATACGCTATTTTACGGGTAAAATCTTGCGGCGAAGAATCTTTGGCAGAAAAAACTAGATTAACAAATATTGTACTTGAAAAAATTAAAGATATAGGGTATAACTTCCCTGTACGATCCAAACGCTTTATTGAGGTTGAATAATGAAAGATGATTTATTTGAAGACGTAGAACTATCTACACCTTCTAATACTGATACATCAGTAAAAGATGTAATTGATGATGGTTCGCCACTTCCAACCGATCCAGAATGGAACGATTACGTTCTGGGTCATTTTCAAGAAAACGAGATGTTTGATGGTAGACCTTTGTGTGCCGGATTACGCAGAGTAGCGGAGCTTCTACTGGGTAAAGTTATCTCAAGTAGACCCACTCAGATATTTGCGCCAACTTCTGGAGATGAGATTGGCAGAGCCACTGTAGTATGGGAAGTTGTTTTCCAAGACGGCAGTGTTTTCAGCGATGTGGCAGATGCTTGGGAGGGCAACACAGACGACATGTTTCAGGTGTTTGTGACCGCTACGGCAGCAACGCGAGCAGAAGGTCGCTCACTCAGAAAGGCTCTTAGACTCAAGACTGTGGCCGCAGAAGAGATGACTAGCAAAGATACTGCTAAGATCGCTAAGGACATTAGCAAGAAGAAAGGTCTTGACGTAACCACTAGCGAATATGATTCTAGTGGAACGATGACTGGCCCTCAAGCTAATTTTATTGATTCAAAAGCAAAACAACTAAATGTTGACGCTGAAAAGATTTTAAAGGAGGTCTTTAATGTAGTAAAAGTGAGCAAAGCTACCAAAAAGCAAGCAAGTGATTGTATTGAAAAGTTAAACGAATATCAACAAAAGAAAGATTCTATTCCTACAGATTTTATTGGCTATAACCAAGATTGGAGAAATTAATATGAAAGTAAATTATACTACTAAAAATGGTCGAGTTTCCGTAGAGCTAGAGGGAGACACTCAACGTGAGATCTTCTCTCAACTTTCCAGCTTCCAAGAGGTTTTTGACGAAACCGTTTGCGGTAAGTGTGGAAGTGAAGATGTGAGATTTGTTGTCAGAAATGTTGACGACAATCTATATTATGAGCTTCGCTGCAATGACTGTGGCGCAAGGCTTTCATTTGGCGTAATGAAGAAAGGGGGTGGACTATTCCCGAAACGTAAAGACAAAGAAGGTAATTGGTTGCCAGACCGTGGATGGGTTAAGTATAACCCAAAAACTGGTCAGGAGGAATAGAAAAAGGCCAGTAGCACACCACTACTGACCTTCGTAGAAAGGAGTCGTCGAAAGGCGACTTCTTTTTTTATAGATATTCTACAGTGAAATAAAGACCAAAATCAGTTTTACTACCAATCTCATCTGGAGAAGCCGAAAGGGCAACATACCAATCGTGACGAAGACTTTCATGCGCAGCACCCTCAACTGTCGCTCCTGTAATATCTAAATTACCACCCGGATCTGTACTATCAGAGTTGTTGCCATTTAAACCACTGGCTCCGGGGCTTTCTGTGAAGGACAAGGGACTTACTTCGTTGTCGCTAATTCCATCCCAAAGAAATCTAGTCCAAGCATGACTACCGGGAATACCCCTGTGGTTTAGAGCTTTGTTAGCATCCGTAGAATCACTAGGATGTCTAATTTCATAGACTTCAGTGGTTACGCCGCTAGCATTCTTAGTGATATCAGATCTATCAAAAATTCTAAGCTGACAATTCTTAACCCGAACTGCCTCATCATGCTCAAATCTAATATTAAGTGGGGCATAATGATTGGGCATAGTAGCATTTTCTGCTTCATTCTCAGTATTATGTTTAGTTCCAGATTCTGAAGCATATTTGGTATTCATTAGCTTTTGAGCTTCAACCGTACCGTCAGAATTTGTAATATAAGTGTTATCTTGATAAGAGTCTACTGGCACAGAAAGTCCAAAGTCTCCACCAAAAAAACCAAGACCAGAAGCGGAATGATCTATATATATACCAGTAGGACTGGTTGCAGTAGTTAAATTGCCGTAAAATGTTATAGTTGCCATATTTTAATCTCCTGTTAAGTTGTATAATATTATACACTATTAAGTATTTAAGTTAAAAAATCAAAATGGGAATAACTCCATGTCTACTAAATTTTCAAATGTAAGAGGTAATCCATCTGACTCAAGCCACTGATGAGAAAGATCACAATGGAAGTGAAAAAATAAGTCATATTTTGAATAAGCGCCTTTAAGTACATTAGGATTAGATTTTTCTCTATCGTAATCTAAATTTATACTTCTAATATTTTCTCCAACAACATGATCTGTATTATTTAACCCTCCGGGCGTAGCAACAAACGAAACCCCATCCCCAAGAACAAGGGCTTGAGCGCCAAGTTGGATAATTGCAACATCTTGATTATCCCTCCAAATAGTACTACCACTTTCGCCGTCTTTGTTATTTGGCGCACTTACCCTATAAGCGTCTTTAATTTCAGTAACTACTTGTGGTTTACGATCTATAAATTCTTCGTAGTTTGTAAACCCAGCAACGAAATAGGCTTTAAAAGACCTATTTGAGTTACCAACAGGAGTTATTTTTAAGTTAGATGTTGTTTCAGGCGTGATGCCAGATATCTCTCCAGACAAAAAGTCTGTTGGTAAAAAGCCATAGCCAAATAGAGGGCGATTAACCTGATTGCCAGCAACAGACTCTTCTTCACTTATCCACTGTAGTTGAGCGACAGAGCCATCTATACCAGTTTCAGAAATTCTCATTTGAACGTCAGATCCAGTGCCGCCAGTTACAGTAAATATATTACCCACCTTATAACCAGCGCCCGATTCTGCAACTATGATATTTTTATCTACCTGTTGTTTAATAATATCGTGCAACGTGTCTTCTGGTTGTATTAATGTGTTTCCATCCGAATCTTCAAACTGTATAAATCCGGGTTGTCCAAAAAGATTAAAGTCACCAAAGTCAGTTGAGTGAGCAAATCCTATGTCGTGCTTTCTGTAAATCCAAGGCAATAATCTAGCCCTTCTGTTTGGATCAACGTTCCACAAAGAGGTAGGAACTAAGGGTGTGTACTTTTGATATTTTTTTAAATATTTATCAAATTCGTAGCCATCTTTACCGCTAAACTCATCTTCAATATATCTACCCAAATCTTTAACTATATCTCCATCTACTACATAATTGCAAGTCGTTAGTTTGGATGTAACAACACCTTCTTCAAAAATCATACTTGGAGAGTCTTCATAATCAAATAAAGATTCTATTTCAAATGTATCTATGTCTGGAAGACGATTTTGATTAGTTACTTGTAAATTTACAGTACCATTAGAGAATATAGAAGGTATTTTGGTGTCAACGTTTGTAACCGTCTTATCATGTACTACTGGTATTCCACTAGTTGGGAAAGGCGTTGTGATAACCCCACTAGTATCAACATAAGTCTGTACTTGAACTTCGGAAACTTGTTGCGTACCGTCGCTGTATGTAAATGTAAAGGGTAGCGTTTCGTCTGGTCTTAAAAGCTGCTGCGTAAGAAGATTTCTTTCACCGTAGGTTAAAATCTCACCAAATTGATAACCAACCTCCCAAGGTCTTCGTTCTTCCTGCGGTTGCAATCTGTTACCAGCATTAAAATGATGAACAGCATAAAATCTAGCGTCAAAAATAGTTTGGTCTCTAGGCCAAGCTTCATATATCTTTACAAATAATGCTGTGGTATTTGGATCGCTGTATGTCAAGTCTTGACGAGCGCCCCAAGAAGGATAAAACACATTGCTTAAAAAGCTGTGCGGTTGCCCAAGTGTATTGTTTGTTTTAACCTGTACGCCAGCCTCCATCTCAGAAGTACAAACGGCCCCGATAACACCATAGGCACCTCTAGAAAGAGAATTCTCATAGGCATCATAATGATTTTTTGTAATATAATTTGGATAAATAACATCTAAGATTTGATACCAAGCTCCAAGATTTAGCTTATCCCATTCAAGACCTTTCTTGCCTCCCTCTGTATAATAATATGGATTATATTTGAAAGGCATTATTAATCTATTGAGTGAAACGTCAGAATAATCAGCCTTTTGTTTTTCAGTAATAACTTGAGAGGGGTACTCATCGTCACAATCATCTGAGGGTACTTTTTCAGGATTCTGGGTAAGTATTAACCCCCCTTCACCACCTGCTTCAAGTATTAATCTTGATTTTGTTTTTTGACCCCAGAGTGGATTTTCATTGTTGTTAGAATCGACTCCATAATTACTAGCGCCAATGCTTCCATAACCCGGACTGCCATCTGCAACTTCAGGATAATTGTTAAACCCTTGCTCTACAAGTCTTTTTGCTGGATAAGGAATTGTTGTAGTTGCTCTTCCAGATGCGCATGGAGGCGATCCGTCAATTTGAACTTGAGGTGGATCAAATTGCGCAAATACAGAATCTGTAAGCGGTCTAAACTCAACTCTATTTGGATTTCTTGGCCTAATATCAAATGTTGAATTATCAGGATTATTTGTTATTTGCTTTGTTCCGCTATCTACAGGATTATACAACCACTGAAACGAAGCGTCATCTAACCAAAAATCATGAAATCTATCATATACTTGATTTGCCTCTTCCCATTCCGTGATTGCAGGATTTGTCAAATATTGTTGCACTTTATTTAAACTTAATATAGGCCCACCGTACTCAGCATTAAACGAGCCGTTTACACCTATATCAGCAGGAAGGTGGTAGAAATTTTCTTTAGAACTAAATATATTACAGTGCGGTTCTTCTGCAAGTTCATCAGCATTATACAAATTTACTAAAAAATATAGTGGGGATATGTTTGTACTTATATTATTATCATCATGAGTGGGGTTAAAAACGCCAGTATTGTTATTATCTTCATTTAAAAAACTAGCTATATTAAAAAATGATTCTAACTGATTTGTCGTTTGTCCATTAACATAAAATCCTTTACCGGTAAAATTACCATTATCATCTTTTACCGCTGAATTTAAATCTATATATTTACCTGTTTCATCGCCACCAAGATATCCTTCTGGAAAAGCGCACCCAAAGAAAGGAGCCGTAAATCTAGAGCCACCCACTATACCATAGTTATTAAATTCTTGTAGGAATTCTCCTCTGTGATTTTTAGTTGTCTGGGTTAACACAAGGGCGTTTCCTAGATTTTTTTTATCACCTTTTGTTTCTCTTAGTCCAGCAAGGTGCGTTCCCATGAAATCCCAGCTAGTAACTTGAGCATATCCGGGCCAAGCCTTTCCAGCATCTTTTTCTAGTACACTATCTGTATCATTAAGATTAACGCTACCTCCATATTTTGATTGATATTCTGATTCATTTCTAGCGGCTAGGTACTTTCTAGACAGAGCTTCTTCAGCTTCCATACAGTTTGTAACTTTAGGATTAAGTTTTTGACCTCTATCATAAGATCCTAGGTCAGCAGTTGGGTCAGCAAACCTGTAGAAAAATTCTTGATTTGTCATGTGGTATGTAAATTGCCACTGACTCGCCGTTTTTTTCAATGGAACTGGCGGTTCAGCGCCGCTTGCGATTGGATCAATCCACCAAAGGCTATATCTATCAGTAAGTAATACCGTTTCACCTCTCGTAAATTCTCTAGGAGACATGTTAAATACTTTTACAGTCACCTTTTCTTTACTGTCAGCGCGACAACCTTTGGGGTTAGCGTAGTTTGGTGTCCACTGGAAAGGGTTTGAGTTTTGCATATCTATGGGTATAGCAACACCCGTCCCAATTTGAATATGTGGATTATTAACAGCGTCTTTAAGGTACTCTTCTATATCCATATCTTCTGCCCACTGAACCATGTCTTTGGGAAAAACAGTAGCAGGTATTAGATCAGAAGTGACTATGCCATAGATCTGTTCAGATCCAGCAGAAAACGTTCCATCGTATGGTCTAAATGTTGTCCTTAGCTTTCCACCAACTTTTTTGTCTGGCGCATCGTCTGTTATCGCAAAAGAATCGCCGTCTTGTTTGCCTTTTTGATTTGTTCCGTCTGGACCAATTGCGTAGGTAGCAAGCGTTATATCTGGAAATGCCTGTGATTTAGTATTATCAAGTGGCTTTTTTCTATCAAACAGATATAATTTAAACGTAAAGTTTTCGTTTGTAACACATTTTTGACCGTCTTCAAAGATATTTAAAAACAGCGGAACTACACCGCTCCAAGAGATATAGCCAGAATTTTTAGACCTTCGGATGTCATTTAAAAACTTTCTTGACGCATTGTCTTGTTCTGTATCCTCAAAGCCCCTTATATTATAAAAATCATTCATTGCTATAAGATTAGAAACAACAACTGGATAATCGTCTGTGATACCCTCAGAAAGCGCTGGAAAATCCTCTAACTCTCTAGTTATTCTATCAAACGTTTTTCTATTATAAGAATTTAAATTTAAGTCACCAATAGTAAATGGGTCTTTATCAGAGTCTGGAATGTCTGGATTGTTGTTATAATATTCCCATGTGTCTGCATCTTTAGTTTTGTCAGCTAATATTGCGTATTTTATATAATTGCCAGCATTAAATTTTTCATATCTCCAAGCGTTAAATTCATACGAACCAGTGTATCTTGGTGTGGGATCAATAAGCTCTGCTAGCCCAATTGACTCATTCTCGTCTTGGTCTTCAGAAGGTTTTGGAAAAAACTCGCGATTTATATATCTACCCCTTCCGTCTTTAAAATTCCACCAGTCAATCAAATCTGGAAGTGTAAACGAATTCATGCCAGCGTCGATCATAAAAGGATGGTCGCACGTTATGAGATGGTATTCAGTTCTTTTTTGTTTGTTAAAAATTCCCATTTTTACTCCTAGCCATTGTTTGCTAAAAATGTTCCAAGTATATTTGAAGTCCAAGATGATATTTGTTGTATTTGCCGTCTAACTTCATCCCCAGCTTCTATAGTACTTTGGGGAGTATCTTCTGTTGGGCCGTTTAAAATATAATCAACAATATCCTTTTGATTGTCCATAATATAATTATATTGTTCTAGTCTTCTTATATCACTGTTATTTGGAAAGAGTTGCTTGAGTTCATCAAAAGCTTGCCTATCCATAGTCATATTGTTTCTAACAAACTCACCAGTGCTAGAGTCTACGTTGTTTGAGATAATCCTAACCTTATCAGAAAATTTACCTTTCTGTATATCACTGTACTGATCTGGATCTACCTTCGCCAACCTTATCAAATTCTGACCGCCATTTTTCAACACGTCTCCATATATATTCATATTTGACTGCGCTTTACCAAGACCTCTTCTTATAGCAGCGTTGTTTTGATCTATAATCTTTTGACGCTCTCTAGCAACTTGCGATATAGCCATTTCTTTTTGTTTTTGTAATTTACCAAATTTAGATGTGTACAAATCCATTTTCACAGTTGTTTGCAATCCATTATTACCAACGTCTACACTGATAGAAGTGACCAATGGACCTTCATTTAATAAATGTTTAGCAAGAGAAATTCCAGTTGGGTAATCAGCATAAACAAATCCACCGCGCTCACTAAATAATAATAAGCTATTGGACAATTGTGCCTTTAAAGCGCCAGCTTCATTTAGCAGTTGATAGCCAGCAAAATTCCAAGGTGCAAGGTTTTCATCCTTTATAAATTCTACTTTACCGCCTATGTCAAAATATCTTTCTCTTGGATCTGAATCTACATTTAAGCTAGTCGCAGACTGCCAAGGTCCATAGCACCTTTCTTTAGACATCAACGGCAAAGCAACTATGTCTGGGTAAACGGGCGAAGGGGATGTAAAGTTAATTTTATTATTAAATAGCTGTAAGCCTCTTAATATCTTTTGTTGTTCCTCTTGTGCGCTCGTTACGTTTTCATAATTAAAATCTTTAAATCCTGGTGTCAATCCACACGCAGTAAGTTTCTGTTTGTTTACTTTTGGTGGTGGTGATACAAAATCTGGAATTCTAACAACGTCTTGTGTTAATATGTTTTTAAGTTTAACAGGTTCATAGCTTTGTAAAACACTATCACAGTATCTTTGTTCTGCTATTGGTATGACTTTTCCCGGAAGTGTAATGAGAGCATATACATTATCTGGATCTAATAATTGTTTTTCCGTAATTATAATATTAGAGTTTAAATATCTATCATAGTATCTTCCAAATGAAAGTAGGTTATTCTTAACTGGTCCGGGCGCTCCACCGTTAGGCACTGTAAATATAGGTCTTACATTTGGGCCAATCTCTTTGGTTGTCAAACACCCACTTTCGTCTGTTACCTGAACAATAGTTGGAGCATCTATAGCAAAATTAACATCATAATCAATAGCCCATATATTTGTAGACGCTGTAGTTACTGGCGGTGTCATATACAATTCTTCTGAAACAGTACATTTAACATATGCCACAGATTGGGGTTTGCGTTTTAGCCTTTTATTCATTTCATCTTGAGACGAAATGTCATTCATAGAATTATTCAAAAAATCTCTAGGATCTGGATCAACATTATCCAAGGTCTCGGTAACATCTGGCACAAACAATCTATTTCCATACCTATCCCTAGTTTGCTGAGTAAAGCTATCCGAAGGTATTTGGGAGAAATCGTAATACTGACTATTATCAAATCTTACATAAGAACTGACTCTGTTGCTAGAAAGTAAAATATTTGTTAAGTCAACAGGAACCAACCCCTGCTCAACAGCGCGAGGTAATTCGCCCTGTTTAGCTTCTACATTTAAGCTTTCCGAGAAAGACATATTTCTATCAAACAAAGCGAAGTTGAAAAATCCACCTTGAGGTTCTGGCTTATAGTTATGATCCCATTCTTCTGAAACCGGATTCCAATTGCACTTTAAGGCGCCATGAGTGTACGCTTTATTGGAAGTATAAAAAGATAAAGTTTTAGGGTCTATAGCAGGATACTCTTCTTTTAATTTAACGTAATCATTATAGTGTTCAAACTTTGATGTATACGGATTAATAGGAAGAGCGTTTCTCAAATATGATAGTTCAAGATCAAAATAAGGTGAATTTACATATGTAGGATCTGTGTTTACAGGTAAAGGTTTAAACCCAAAGGGGCCAGTAGCGATATTTTGAGTAAAATCTGGATAAAATTGAATTTTATCGCTGTAGTTTACGTTACATGCCTTTGGTATTTTTACTAAAAACTTTTTACCAAGGCACTCGTCAGCAATTGACTTAACCCATTCGTAAACCTTTTTAGCGTTTTTGATATGCTTCTTTGCAACTTCTGGTACAGACTTAGTAAGCGGAACACCGTTTCTCGTATTCTTAATTATTGCAAGCGCACCGCCAGTATAACTTCTCAGACCGTTAGATTCGTCCTCCCAGACTTTTTCCATTACATCAAGCTGTTCGTTTACAGTTCTTATGTAGTCGTTGTATACGGGTTCCTTGTTTTCACCCGGACCTTTGTGTAGAGTTTCTAATCTAGTTCTAATTTTATGTATCTTGCTGATCGCTTCATCTCTGTTGTCAAAGAAGTATTTTTCTCTATCGTCAGCAAGCTCTTCAGCCCGTTCAATATTTGATATAACACTATTTATAGCACCTTGTATTTCTGCAATACCGGCTTCTGGTATTCCAATTTTCTCTGCCCTCTTGTAGTAAAGAGGGTATCCATAAGGAGGGTTACATGGACTCGCCGGTAATCCATCTGCTCCCATATAATTCTTTTCGGAGTCCCACACGCATCTTGGAACACTAACGGCGTAAGACTTTGCGGCAACTCTATCCATCTCGTCTTTTAGAGCTTGTGTTTTTACAATATCTTTTATTGGTGTTATTTTGTCTTCAATTACGGAATTTGTTAGCTCTTTCCAGAAATCTTGATTGTCTGCCATTTCTTGCAGATATGTTTCATCATATTGTAGCAGAAAATCCCTCCATTGCTCGTAAGAAACAGCTGCATGTCTTAATTCTAGCTCTGTAGCGACATAATAATTACCAACACCATGAGCGTCTAAACCTTTTGAGTCAAGCATAATTTGCTTATAAGCCCCAAAACCTTTAGGTATTGTTACAGCTTTATCTCCAAGAAAACCATAAAAGGGTAAAACCTGTTGACTTAAAGATGTTTGTAATTCCCACTGATCTTGCTGAAGTACATCAAATAAATTATTAAGTCCATCTTTCTTTCTTCTTAATTGTATATTATCTCTATCTTTATTATTAGTAAAGAAATGCATTTCTATTTCTTGAGCGCCAACAACAACTCTGTCAGTTGTGACATTAGAAACTTCATAGCCTAGATCTTGATTGCCAACATAAACTTTGTTGCTTTCTAATTTACTTATGTAATCTTTTATAGCGCCGTATTTTGGCTGTCTTGTTTTATTGATTGCATCTAATCTAATTATACCGACAATTTGATCTTTTTCATTACCTTTCTGTTCTGCGTTCCACCTATTCCTCCAATAGTATCTGCTACATGCTGGATGGTCAATTATTGGTAAAAGCGAGACAAATAACTCATGACTAGTTATGTCGCAAATCTCTTGAGCTAAAGATAGCAAATCTAATTGGTCAAAATCCATAAAGTACATATTTGGCAACAGGTTTAAAGGCAGCCCGTTAAAATCAACAACATAATTATAACCCCTGAAATTAATCACCCCACCAAATCCAGCGTTATGATACTCTCTAGGTAAATATCCATAATAATTAAAGAGGGTTGCTAGAGCTTGTGAAACTCTGTACCAAGGTATACCATTGCTTGACCTTCTAGAGAAACCTTGTCCGGTTATTGGGAAATCACTAGCCATCCAACCTAGATCTGTAAAGTTTTCGGCGTAATCGGAAAGAGTAAAATCTACATCGTCGTTCAAAAACAACGTCTTATCAAAGTCTGGCTTGAAAGATCCGGTTAGCTTATTTTGCCCCTTTAAAGCTTCCGGTAAAAATCTATCAGGATAAATTAAAGAATCCGTATGATAAGTATCATTATTGATGTAGTTAATACTGCCATCTCCAACGACTACCTTTTGAAGCACCCTCTTTTGTTTAAACGACCCCTCTAAATACCTTTTTAATTGATCGCTAGGGTCATACTCTAGAAATCCATATACATTTATCAAGTTTTTATTATTAAAGGTAGTCCCTTGATAATTATTAAGAAGTACAGATACATTAGATAATATTTCTCTAGGGTCTGAAATCTTGGCATTGTAAAGAGGTGCGCCACCAGCGCCTCTATTTTCTGTATAAGTTTGTAAAATACCGCCAAAAACAAAATGATTTTCTCCACGATTTTTAAAGTCATACTCAAAATATTTACTTCTGTCAATAAACATATCGACATGACTACCTTCCGTAGCAACAGCGCCAGAATAATAAACATATTCTTTATCTGGTATGTTTAACTTAGTGCGAGACTCTTCTGGATAATTAGGGTCATTTATTCCGACACCACTAATTAATGGTAATTTATAATCTTCAAATGTATAAAACCCATAAGTGTCGTCAAGTGTTTTTCTATATGCTTGTTCAACTGTCGCTGGATTTTGACCAAATTTAAAGAAAACTGGTGAACCAACTACTGGTGGCTCAAATTCATCTCTAGAACCATTGTGATAAACATCGTCACCAGACCCTAAAAAAGTTCCATCAGACTTGTTGTATTCATCATTTACAAGATCTACAGACAAAGAGGAGCTAGTATCTCCAAAGCCAGCATTTAAATTAAAATTTCTTATAGAAGCTCCAAGAAAAGTTTGCTGCCAAAATCCACGGTTTTCATCTGTCCAGCCACCAACAGACAGTGAACCGTCTTTACCTTGTGGTAATACTGGTCCATCTAGATAATTCTGGTTTCCTAAATCTTCTTTAGTTATACCAGTGTTTGGAATTATACTATAATTGTATTCGTTTGCCATCTTATAATCCTAAAAGTCCACTAACTACTTCAAACTTTTGTTGTAATTCTTTTTCCGTATTGTATGCTTTTTCTTGGGTCTCTTGCTCTCCTCTTTCAGATGGAGGAAATGGTAAATGGGGCGATCTTAAAATTGGAATAAACAAATTATCAAGACCATACACACTATATAAATACACTGATTTAGCATTAGAAACAAATGGAATTTCATTAGATTCCTCAGCTTTTTGATGTGTAAGCTGTTTGCTATTTTTAAGTTTTGGTATATAATGAATATAGGTATAGAATATTTGGAAATCTTCAAAGCCCTTATCTATTTTATCGTGATCGGCGTTAGAAAAATGGCTATAGTAATATTTCCTTTCTTCTTCGTCGTATAGATATTTTCTTTTTTTTCTACTATATCTAACCGGTATTTCAATGATTTTATTTAACTCTCTACCATAATGAGCTATTCCTAGCTGGTCTACATTTCTACCATCTAACCACAGTAAATATTTCTTATTATCATTTATTCTAACTTCACCGTTGGAAAAATATGCATCATGATCTAAATCATCAAACAAAATTATAGCGGCAGCGTTGTCAGAAGGTAAAGTTGGATATGCGTAATAAGTTTCGTTATAAATACTTGGAGAAAAATAAATACCGCTAACGTCCCACCAATATGCACTATATCTATCTTCACCTTCAGGATTAGGCCACACTGTATAATTACCACTAGAAAAATAATAATTACCACGATCTACTCTAAGGCCAGTTCCTTCTGGGTCGTGCGGATACAGAGCGGGTGCTGAAATGTGGCTTTTATCACCATCTATAGCAATGTTATAATATCTAGACGGGTCTTCTAACCCCTCACCGGAAGGTAATAATTGATATCCAATTTCAACACTACCATCCGTAGTTGTAATCACTCTTTCTAAAATTTCTCTTTGTTCATCAGACAAAGGTAGAATGGGATCTTTGCTGGGGTTGTGATAACCCCACTGATAGAAAGTATTATTACTAGGGGTTGTCATTTATCTAGCTCGTAAGTCCAAGAAATATTAAAAGTGTAGTTTCCATCTTTTGGGTTCCAGCTTTCTGTTGGCGCATTTATAAAGTATTTTCTAATTCCCGGCTCATTGGCTGGGCTTAATTCTTTTAGTAAATCCGCAATCTGTGTCGCTGTAGGTTCAACAATGCTAGGCTTTTTAAGTAACAATGGATTTCTAGTTTTACCGTATGGTAATTTAGTATAATCTACAACTAAACTAATATTTACATCTCTTCTATATTCTGTTCTACCACCAATATACTGTAAGATTGGTCCAGTTGGGCGACCGATAACAGGTATGACTGCAAATACATCGCCGGGATATGTGTCGTTTACATTTATCTGCTCAGACAAAACGCCAGATATAACATTTGTAGGTCTATTATCAAAAGCTAAACTATAAGTTATCTCACCGGTAAATTCATTAGTACCTAAAGTTATAGAGTTGGGAGAAGAATTTAACTCAACAGAAACTAAATTATTTGCCCTTTTAAATATGTCTGAAACAAAGCCATACTTCCCAGAGTTAGATATCTCGTTATATTTTAATTGGGCATTTTCAAAGCCTGTTCTAACCCCATAATTTTCAGAACTTGAATCATTTCTTTCTTGTGTGTGATAGCCACTAGGTGTGTACTCACTCAACCCTCTAACAGAGCCATCAATAGAAACACTAACAAATGGACTACTCAAAGATGAGTTAATAGAAGCCGACCAGTTTTCAAGAGCATTACCACTAGCCATAACCCATGTTTCTGTAGCATTGTAAGAACCTCCAGCCATGTCAACACTTTCGGTTATAACATGGTTGTAACCTCTATATTGACTAACTAAAGAAACAGTACCTTGACCAATTTGACCAAATACATTTGGGTATGTGCCACTTGGGTTTCCGTAGGATAATCTTTCTTGTACAAATTTTTTAGCTTGAACCCACGCTGGAATAACGCCGTCTTCAACGCCGGGAATTGGGTTTCCTTCAGAATCTAAATACTGATCTGAACTTAAATCAATACCAGCAGTTGGATCAAAATAATGTTTTTTACCAACAGCGCTAATAGTATGACTAATACGGTAAGTTCTAGGTAAAAACGTGTCTTGGTTAGGATTTACAGCCTTGTCATATCTTTCAGACTGTCCTTCGTCAACTTCTAAAGACCAATTTTCATTGTAATCTTGAATAAACCTAGCATTAAATTGCTCTATTAATTTTTTCTCTGTTATACCTTGTTGACCATCATATATATTAAATATACCTGTGTCAGAAGGAGATCCAGTTAAACCACTATAGGTGTCTCCAGAAGGCAGTTCTTCAGCTTTGCCGACAACATACAAGCCCTCCATATCTGGAGTCAAATTAGCATCATTATCACCCTTGGGATACAAAAGCATATCTGCTTCAAGGGTAATTGTATACGAGCAGGTATTTATATAGATACCTTCTTCAAAATTTACGTCAAGAACTCTAGGGTAGCAAACTATGACTGCCCTATCGCCATCAATGTCAGATATTTCTAATCTCTGTCCGTCTTGGGCAAACAAGCCCCTAAGAACTCTTTGTTTTGACAAAATGGCAGCCGCTCTGTCTCTCAGTCCAACGTTTTGTTCTGGCGGTCTTTGACCTCCATTTTCTCCTGTTGACTGATGACTTCTATTGGTGTCAAATTGACCGTATGGACCCTTACTGTTTGGCACAGTGATTTCAGAATTACCAGAAGCAAATGGCAGTCTATCACCAAAAGCATTACCGTCAGAACTAACATGGTCAACCGTATATGGTGAACCTTCATCTGCTAGTATAGTACCATTTAAAGTTATAGAATAATTAACGCCAAATGGATCTCCAGCGGCATTTTTTAGAACATTCGTAGCAATTGACACAAACGGAGTTGGTCTAATTGTACACTCTTGCGCTGGGTCGTTTTTATATCTTATTCTAATCGGCATTATTTACCCCTAATTCGTAAATCTAACGAAGCGCTATTTACTCCTGAAACTCCAGATACAAACAGGTTCATTTCACCAGAATTGAAGAACCTGTCTCCAGAGACGTATAAATCAATATCCCCACTAGCGTAGTTTATGTCACCAGAAGTATATAAATCTATATTATTATACACGTATCCGCCGTTGATATCTTTTATGAACAGCGGCATACTCTCTGCTCCAGATCCGGGAACACCCTTGAGAACCATATTCAAATTATCATTAACAGGAATTCCATTTATTGGTTTTCCGATAACATATTTCACGAATGGTCTTTGAATAGTAAACCCTTTTGTGGCCGGATCAAATCCAGAACCTTCTAGATATATTTCACCAAATCTATTCGCAAAAAGCACTCCAGAAGCTTTGTATGTTATAGGCTCTCCAGAAACGGGTTGTTCAACAATTAAAGATATTCCACTTCCGTTTTCTGGACCGAATGTTCTAGCGTATATGTAGCCACCCTCAGTAGGAATAACTTTTGGTTGTTCTCTCAACATAGCGTCATAAGTAAATGCCCCTCCAGCATTTTTTATAAACTGAGTAGGGTGATCGCCACTAGTTGGATAATCATGATTAATAGCGCCACCTACAAGAGTATAATCACTATCTCCACGGAACGATCTATGCATAGCAACTGATGCTCCAAATTTGTCATTCTCTGTTCCAAGTGGATCAATTGCACTAGAAGCAAATCTACCTTTATATCTTTGCTTATCTAGTTTTTCCGCAAATACTACACTTTTTGTTCTATCTCCAAAGTTTGTTAAATCATCTCTAAATGTATAAATAGCACCATCATTCAATACAGGTAAACCTGATAGCTCTGGATAGTTATGTTCTGGGATATCAAATTCTGCTGTAAATTCTTTTCTAAGGAAAGCTGAACTACCATCATAAATATGAATATGCTCAGTTACAAAATCGTGATTTGGCGCACCGATAGCAAACATATCAGAAGCAACAGCTACAGATCGTCCAAACTGATCGGTCTGCCTAAAATCTTCATCTGTGTGATCTGTATGCCTTTCTGTTCCAATCTTCTTTTGAGCTAAAATATTGCCCGCAGTCAATCCGCCGCTAACTCCGACGTTTACGCTGTCTGGCTTTAGCTTGTCTTTATATTCAAACGGTAAAAATTGTGATTTTGCATTTTCACCTTTACCGGTTCTTTCAAAGAAGAAAGCTGCTCCAGCACCACCGTATTCGCTAATTTTATAACCAGACAAATATGGTGCGCCAGAAACTTCTGTCCAATCCCAAACCTTACCGGGATCAAAGCCATTAAACGGAGACCCAACAATTAATTTATCATTACTAAGATCAACAGAATAGCCAAATAGGTCGCCGGGGTATCCAGAGAATGTGTCAATATAATCTAAATAATCTCTACCAGATAATCTTTGTAATACAGTAATCCCGCCGTCAATACCTTCATCTTGAGGATAGTAAATAATATTTATTTCAATTAGTTGACCACCACTAAAAGCAAACCGTTGAACACCAGCTTGATCTTTTTGTTCATCAGTTAGTGGTCCATAACCTTGAAAAACACCACTAAACCTTGGTGTTACACCGTATGTATTTCGCACATGATTAACAAAAATATTTCTTTCAGACTCAATCTGATCAAATGGAGGATTTTGTTTTCTATAAACATCTACTGGTGCAAAATCATCTTCATCACTTCTGTATAGCGCTTGGTTGCCAGCAACCGGCGAATGTAAAGGTTCACCAAACCGCCTTGTTAACCCATCTTCATTTAATAGTGAATAGTATTTAGCTGGACTTCCCGGTTCTGGACTTCTGATTTTTTGAACATATTCAAACTTTGTACCAGTATCATAATATTCTGGATTTTGAAAATTAATTTGATCTACATATTCTTCAGGACTTGGTAAATATAGACTTCTTATAAACTTTTGATTATCACCAACAGCGTTATCTCTATAATGAGTACATTGACCTTGAATAATAGTTGGATCAGTAATTACAACAATTCTAGACTTTCTTTTTCCAGAACTAAATGACGAAAAGTTTTCTAATTCTTCAGCTACAACAACTGGGCCGTCTTCAATCAAAGTTTCTGTAGTTACAGTGTCGCAGTCCACAAGTCCCGGCTCTAAATAATTTTCACGACTTCTAGATATAGGCTGAAACCTTCCGGGTATAAGAATCTGTCTTTCTGGAATGATTGTTTCTGGTTCACATGTCACTTCCCATCCAGCATGTACTAAAACGCATTCTGTCGTAGTTGCTATTACAGTTTCGTAAGGTATTGGACACCCAGATATAGAAACGATTCTGACAGATCTAGGTTCAATAAATACTGTGTCAGCATCTATTCTTTGATTGTCACTGGCATCAAAAGCAACCGTTAACTCAGTAGCATTTTCGCCAACTTCAATCGTGTAAGAACTTTGTTTGACAACTCCGATATCTGTTGCCGTTAAAACGTCAGAGCCAAAAAGTCCACCCTCATCACTATTGTCAGATATAGTAAGTCCAGTCTCAATTTTATCATCTGGAGTTTCGGATACATAATTAACAAAAACTCTATATCCAGAAGTGTCAACTACAGGAAACGTAACAGAAGACCTAGCATTCATTTTAAAGTCAGCGCCGTCAACAATATTGGGTCTTTGTTCTGTTATAGATTCTGCATACTTAATGACACGATCAGAAGGTAGTGCATTTACAATCGGTACAATATCAAACTCAGTCCTTCTTGGTTCTGTGGGATCACGAAAAGTTCTTAAATAGTCTACGTAAGTATATTCTGAAAAATAACTTGAGAGCCAAGTAAAACCATCGGGACACCCGTTAACTATTTCATAATCATAATTAATTATTTGAGGAGTTTGATCTTGAAAGTTTTTTGTAACATAATCAGAACCCCATTCAGAATATGCTGGTGTCATATTTAGATCAAGCTTTTCGCAAATCTTAGTTACATTTTTAATTGTATCATAAGGTGCAGAAATTATATTATCAACATTACCAAAATCATCTTCTTCATAAATAGTTGGCTGTATATTATATGTTATAACAACAGTTTTATTTGTAAGAGTTAAATACCCTTTTATTCTTTCTAGGTCTAAATCATCATAACCAGTTGGATCTGCTATCCAAAGAGTGTCCGCTTGAGCATAATCTTCATGCCTTGTAAAGTTTTCTTTAACGGTATGTCCATGTTGGAAAAATAAATTATAAAGGTTAGATCTACTGTTTTCATCTCTATCTCCCCCTCCCGCTCCTTCAAAATCAGACATAAC
>Ga0208767_1001036_pt1 | contig 22258 bp, 18 predicted proteins | sample VirMetDEL_Mar_21_FD_184514 | JGI IMG/M metagenome (GOLD analysis project Ga0208767, IMG submission 184514) | Aqueous microbial communities from the Delaware River and Bay under freshwater to marine salinity gradient to study organic matter... | ecosystem: Environmental > Aquatic > Marine >... | reverse complement strand
ACGGTTTCAGATTTACTGCTAGCAAATGCTGAAGCTAGTTCTTCTGCTATAGAAACAGTTTCTGTTTTTGTTGTACTAAATGTAAGTGCTGGTGCGTCGGTTAAACCAAAACTTTCAGCATTTGGGTGTCCAGAAAGAAAGTAAAGGTTTTTACTATCTGCATCTAATAATACATTTACAGCCGATAAATCTACGTACTGTAATGACGTTTGTAAATTTGTAAACGTAACAAGGGATCTAAGATTTTGAAAAACAGAAACGGGTTGAATCGAATCTGTGTCAACAGTAACCTTTAGGTTGACATAATCAACTGTAAACTTGATGGCCATTAATCGAAGTCATCACGCACTTTAAATTTTATAAAATCTTGTACTGTTTGAATACCAGATCCAGAAGTTGTGTGTTCGATTTCACCTTCAAAAGTTCCTGCAGTTGTCCACGTTCCTGTAGGGAATGTTAATGCACAAGTGCCATTAGCAGCGCTTGTTATAGTAGCAGTTATTGTAGAAAGAACCGTTGTTGACCCTACCTCACGAATACGTAGTTTTACAGTTGCACCAGTCAAGTTGATTGGTGCCCAAGTAGTTTCGTCTTCTACATCTAACGTAGCCCCAGACGCAGCAGTGTTGCTGTCTTTTAGGGTAAAAGTTAGTTCAGGAAGAGTGTCTCCTACTACTAATTTAATTGTGTCTGAATATGCCATAAATTACCTCTTAGTATACCTAATTTTCTTTGTCAAACCCACCTACTTGATTGTAGCCTGGTATAAAGTCATCTATTTTTAATTTACCCTGTGGGAAATCCCATAGTTTTTCAAAAGTTGGTCCTAATGGGCCAACAAAGAAAGGGTCTCCATAGGTTTTGCCAGAAATTACAGGTAACATAAGTGCAAAGGGTCCTAATGCCCCACTTCTATCAAGTATTTCCATGGAGTATTCTCCATAGTCCATATCTAAAGATTTTCTATAATTTCTTTCTGTAGAGTCTACACCAGGAAGGGCCCAAGCCAATCCACCTTTAAATCTTTCTCGCAAGTCAAATCCTAACATAGTCAATGGAATCAAAGTAGCTGCAGCTAAAAGTAATGGTGTTGCAGATTGAGACATAGATTCTCCTGCTTCTCTTCTTGCGTTCATCTCTCGACCTATACCACCAATAACAACTTTACCATAAGCGTAGAAGAATGATTTTAATTGCCAAACTAAAGCAAATCTAGGATCTGAAGCCCAAGCCGGTCTTTCAGAAGCGTTAGGTCTTACAATAGACTCATCTACAAATCTATATAAAGCTACTTTTACTTTTTTACCAGCAGGGGTTTCAAGTGATTGTTCGCCAGCGTTCCAATCTGCAACGTCTTGTGGGGTTAAATCTAATTCTTTTAAATACCTGATAGAACGTTGATCTCCCTGTTGTGCTTTTATGCCGTGGTCAATAATAAAACTTTTGCCCATACCAGCAGCAAAAACCCTAGTAAATTTAGTAAACCATTCTGTTCCTGTGTACTTAAAGAAAGCTTCATTTGCACGTTTAGAGCCTTCTGTCATGTAGTCCATTTCACCAGCATTAACAAACATCATATTAATTGCATCGGTGCTAACAGCCCCTATGTCGTAAGCTAATCGCATAGCTTCTTCGTCGCCTTTTAAAGCACTGTAAAATATTTTTGCTGTTTCTCTTAACTTAGGTAGTTCTTTAGACCTAAGCACGGGTCCTGCTACATCAGGAAAAGATGCAAACACTGTCAAGGCTAACAAACCAAAAATGTTTGCTGTTAAAGCCCAACTATTCAGTGTTTTTAATTTAGGGTATTTTACAAATAACTCTGGGTTAATTTTACCCAAAGAAGCTAGCACCATGCTTGTAGCAATTTCTTTGTCTTTTTCTGTAGGAAGCTGATCTATTAACTCTTGTATACGTTTAGCCCCACCCCTTCTGTTTAGTTCAGCTCGTTTAATTGTAGAAGTTACATAATTACGCAAAGCCTGTGCGGGGTTTACTAGAGCCGAGTTGCCTTGTTCATCTACAGCATTTCTTAATTCTGTAGTAGGGATGTTTCTAAATGCATCAGATCTACTTTTAGAAAGTCCCAATGCAAATTTTCCAGCCTCACTGTAAAGATCTATATTAGTGTTTTCAGGATCAGTTATAAGAAGATTTACCATTTCTCTTGCAACTTTAGGGGTAACAGTAAACTCTTCTCTTCCCACTTCCATTCCCATGTCATCGCGTAATATGTTTGTAAGCTTCTTACCTTTGTTAAACTCTACTAATAAAGCAACAACTTTATCTTGTATTACAGTGCTGTTTTCTATGTTTTGCAAAGCAATAGAACGCGGAAAATAATTGCTCATTTTTCTTATGCCAGCATACTTTGCAAAGTTTTCATCATCATACATTTTTGATAAAAACTCTCTAATCTCACGTGCTTTTGGGCTTAGTTTATCAGTGTTTATTCGACCGTCTTCTGCTTCATAAAGAGCTTCCATAGCTTCATCAGTAACTTCACTAAGCTCTTCAAAACCTAAAATACGAGCTATTTTGTTTGTGTACTCATATATTTTCTGTTGTTTAGCTTTACTCCAACCTAACTCAGTAGTAGTTGATGATTGTGAGTATAAAATGTTTGCTATTGTTACACCTATAGGCCCAAGCCCTCTAAGCATGTTATCGGCCGTATAAACTACTTCTTTTCCTGTGCCTAACGCTTTTCTAATCCATCTTGCTGTTTTAGATTCAGATTCAGCTAGTTTTTTTGCTGCTTTTGCTAATCTTTCTACTGCAGGTTTTGATCCTGCATTTTTAGATATTTTTGGTAGCTCATCAATAACAATGCTTCTTATAATTGCGCTATTAAACATTCGGTTTGGTGTACGCTGTGGATTACCTAATCCACGTTTTCTATCAGAAACAAGTTTTGTTATATACTCATCAAAAGCAGGGTCTACTTTAAATCTGTTTCTAAATGATTGAGACATCTTTTTAAAGAAAGCTCTTAGTTTTGCAGCTATTCTTTTGTAAATAGCTTCTCCACCATCTGTAGCCTTTGCAGTTTCATCAATTAAATATTTTGCAATTTGGTTAGCCCCATGTTCTTCAAACCTTGCTGCTATGTTTTTAGGATCTGAACCCTCCATACCAGGAAAGTTTAAATCTTGTTCTAATTCAAACTTTTTAAAGTTTTTTACAAGTAATTTATAAGCGTTGCTATCTTTTTTTAGACTCATAGAAAACTCTTGTTCTAAAATAGAATGGCCTAACTCATGCATTAAAGTTATAGCTGCTTTGCCTTCTGCTTCAGCGCTTGTGCCTTTTTTAGCACCAATTATTATAAAATCTGCTCCATCTGCTCCAACTTGATAACTAAGAATCCTACCACCGGCATTGCCTTGACGTATAAACTCTTGTTCTTTCATGATTGCATTTAAAACGTCGTTGTTTCCTACATCGTTAAAAGTAACAACATCATCAGTAGTAAAGACATAAATGTCGCGTTTGTTTTTAAAATCATTCCTAACAATATTCATAATAGTAGGTAAGAATTTAACGTCCTGAAAAGACTCTGTAACTTTTTTTGATAGAAAAGATACAGGGCCTCTTCTTTCGGTCATAGGTCGTAAAGGGTCTTTAGGTCTATTTTTAAACTCATCTGCAGCTCTCGCTTCCCCCATATCTGTGGAGTCTAGGGCTACGGTTTTTGTTCTTGTATCGGATTCTTCAAAGGTAGTAAAGTCTTCTTTTTTTTCACTTTGTGGTAGTTTTAACTGGTTTATAAAATAAATAGTCTTAGAAATGCCCATTTCTTTTTCTAATCTTGTTTTTTCTGCTTGTAGTTTTTTTAAACCCTCTGTGTCATTTAAAGTTTTATAATCTTCTATAAGCTCTAAAACCCTGTTATACATGCTTCCGAGCCCAATATTATTACCTTGAGTGTTTAAGTTTTCATTAATAATTCTTTTTACTTTTTCTTCACTTCTTTTAATTGCTTGTCGAGTTCGTTCTTGACTAGCATTTTGATTTACAGGAACAGTAGCAGCCTCGCCAGTAGTACCACCGGCAGCACCACTTTCTCCACCCGTAGCTATAAACTCGTCTGGGTTTAAAGGTTGTGTAGCAGTTCCGGCTAGTTGTTGCCTACTTAAATCTCTTTCTGCCGCGATGCCTTCTTCTTCTGTTTTTAATTCGGCTCGTAAAGCAGCCAGTTCTTGTCCAACACTTTCGTATTCTTCATTTGGTTCGGCCTCTGGGTTATCTTCAAGTTCTTGTATACGATTTTGTAATTCAGTACTTACATTAGAAAACTCGCCACGTTCTGCAGCTAGTTCTGTCATAGAGAATTGTTGGTCTCCTTTGCCTTTTGTATAAACAATAGCGTCTGCTTCTTCTTCTGCCGTTAGTTCTGCTATAGGTTTACCATTCCAAAAAAACTCATACCCTAATACTAAAGCTTCTGCTGCAGCTACTTGAAAACCTTGGTTGGCAGTTTCTAAGTCGCCAGTAGCACTAACTTGAGATTTAGTTCTATTATTGTACCCACGGCCAAAATTAGTAAGCCTTGGCATATCTATAGATTGGGGTTGTACCCCTTTTTCTTTGTTTGCTGGGGTTAAAACTTTCCAGGGAGAACCTGTATATAATCTAGCCGTATTTCTTGCTTCTGTTATCCAATGCGCAACTTCTACATCCATGTCTAACTCGCCAGGAAGGGTGTACTTAAGCATGCCGTGAAAAGGCGTACCATCTTCATCTTGGCCGACCTCAATAATATCAAAGTAAAAGGCCTGTCCGGCTTCCTTAGATCTTTTTGCAAAGTTGTTAAGAAGAGAACCGGAATAAATATTGTCTTTTATATTAGCAATAAGTTCAGGTTGAAAACCAAATGCGTAAACCAAAGCATTTTCTTTGCTTGTTTCGTAAGCCTCTGCTGCTGTTATATTTTCGCCCCCACTACCTGGTTTTGTGCTCATGGGTCTAGTTGAATCATTACCCTGCCAACCCTTTCTAGGTTTGCCATCTTTATCTCTTTTATCTTTCTCTGTTGAGTTTTCTGTTTGTTTAGCAAATTTAATTGGGTCCTCTCTAGAACCCATTTCATTTGTTACTAACTCAGATTCAAAAGATGTTGCTCCCATTGCACCAGCTGCAAAAGATGCCATACGATCATCAAGAGCTGCTAAATCTAATTCGTCAACTTGTTCTTCTTGGGAAGCTACCGTCTCTCCTTCTTGTTGTGTGGTTTCTTGAGTACCACTTGCGCCTTGTCTAATAAGTTCGACAGTTTCGAAGTCTTGTCTTAAAGTCTGTTGTTTTTCTGGAGATAGGTTTTCTATTCCCCCTGCTGTTCTTGCTTCTTGTAATAGACCTTGATACCTAGCAATTAACGCCGCATCTTCTCTAGAAGTTTGTTGGTCCTCAAGATCCATACTACGTCTTTTAGGTTGCTGTGCTTCTATAAGTTCTTTTCTTTCTGCTAAATGGTCTTCTATAGAAATTGCGCCACTAATACTATAATTTTCGGGATTTTTTCCAAAAATTTGCCTAGCTTTTGCTTGGGCCCCAACAAGGCCTAGCTCATTTGTTTGTTGATACCAAACTAAATTGTTTTCGTTATCTCGAACTTCAACAACAATACTATCACCTTCCTGTCTACCCCTAGAATAATTTAAATTTTCTACTAAAAATTCATCAATTTTTTGATTATCATATTGGTTGTTTTTTATAAGGGCATCAAAAGCAGCGGCTTTATCCTTATTAGTTGTAAAAAAACCGCCTTTCCCATCAATACTTTGTTGGTAGACCGTGCCTAACAGTTCTTCATTATTTAAATTAGATTCTGCAAAAGTGTTGTATTCCGGAATGCTATTTTCATCAATCCAAACAGCATCTTTTTTATTGTTTGGGTCTTGCATAGCTTTAAATTGAGCTGCTATCCATTGGACTGGTTCAGGCGCTACATCTCCAAACTGCTCTGCTTGCCCTGTTTTTTGGGCTATATAAGCTTCTTGAATTCTACCAGCATATACATCGGCTACATTTTTTCTAGCTTTTTCATACACACCAGCAGCTGCGCCAGAAACAGTTCCCCCTGCAGCCCCCATACCCATACCACCAAAAAACCCCATAAACAAAGCTTGAGACCTATCTAAGTTTGCTTGGGCTTCAGTGTAGTCTTCATCAATAGCAAACTTTTGTTGTACTGACATTTCTTCCTGTATTCTTTCTGTAGCCCCTTCTACAACAGCCGATCTTCCTGCCCCTTTTAATAAACCCCCAAATAAGTTTTGTTTTAAGCTTCCTCCTTTAGAAGACTGCAATATTCCTTTAAACCCCCGTAAAACAAGAGCTTCTCCTCCTACCCCTACAGCAGCAAAAGGAACACCAAAAGCTAAAGATTGAAGCCCCTGTTCGGCTTCTATCATGTCTTGTTCTGCAAAATCTCCAAATGCAGTTCCTACTCCCTGTGGGTATTCTTGGCTTACTGCGCCGGCTACGGCTCCTCGGGTAGTAAATTTAGACCGGCGAGTTTCTTTTAAAATTTTAAAAGCTCCTTCTATTAAGTCTTGCTCATCTTTTTTAAGATCCCACGGTAAATCTTTTCCTTTTTTTCTAGCTTGATCATTAGCAATATACTTTTTAACAATCTCTTTTACTTCTTTGTTAAGAATTGCTTTTTGAGCAGCTGACTTCATAATAGCTTGCGTGCCTACGCTAGTAGCAAGTGTTCCGGCTCCTATAGTAGCAGCTGTACCCGCCCCTATAACAGCTCCCGCAGCTGCACCTGTTAAAGCAGCACCAATACTAGCTGCAGCAGAAGGAAGAAATTGCCCTGTTGCGCTAACAGCCTGATTGATAAAACCCCCAAAGGTGGGTTCCTCTAAAAATTCTTCAAAGGACTCCATACCAGCAAGATAGTTTGAAGAAGCTTCTTGATTGATACGGGCCTTATTAAGATTATTTTGAACAGCATCGGTATCGCCCCTAATGGAAGCAACAGCAGCAGCAAAATTATTAAGATTAGATTCTAGATTAGCAGATCCAGCTTTTACACTTTCCCTAAAAATTTCAATGGGGTCTGAAAGTACAAAACTTTGGGGTAAAGCCGCATCTTCATTTTGCCCTAAAGCGGTTAAATCGTTTGGACCTCGTCTTTGTCTATTTTGTCCAAGAGCTTGTAAATCAGAAATTTTATCTGCCATATCATGCTTCAGTTAAAAAACTCATAAGTACAGCCCGTTCTTTAGAGCCTGGAGTTCCAAAAAGCTGAGTTATTTGAGACTGTGTCATGTTTCCTTCTGTTTCTCTACCTGCTGCATCTGTAAAATAAATTTCAGCTACATACCTTCTACCATTTTTTACTTCTATTCGGGCTTTCATTCTATCTAGGGCTGCTCCAATAGCTTGTGGGTCATTACTTCTGATTATATCTCCTAACCAATCGAACCCCCACTGACTTCCGTTTTCCTCAACAAATTTAGTAACTATTTGACCATAAACATTTTTTACAGTTTCTTTAGTATTATCGTCTCTAAACTTAACATCGGTCCCTGTTACAACATATGCCCTATTTCTAGTAAACTCACCTAGTAAATTTTTTATTCTCTGTCTTGTATTTGCGGCTTTTTCGCTACTACCAGATATTTTTGTTGCATCTCTACCTTTTCTTGACCCTCCCTCTTTAAATTGAGGGTAGAGTATATCGGTGGCTTCAGTAGTTATAGTTTTTAAATTTCCCGCTACTTTATCAGAGTATTCTAAAGACTTAAGTCTTAAATTTTCATAGTTTATATCTAGTTGAGCGCGTTGAGTTGGAGTAGTAGAAGCATTGCCTGTTTGAATTTGATTTTCATATGTTTTATATAAATCTATCATTTTTGTTGGGTCATTTTGACTTGTTGTAAAAGCCAAAGTAGCAGCAAGAGCTTGTCGTTGCCCTATGTCAAGTTGCCCTTCTAATTTTTTTAAATCAGCTAATTTTTGAATATCAAATCTGTTAAGGATCGCCTGCACTTCTTTTACTTTATCTTGCCCAAGTTGTCTTATTTTAGCTTCATTCTCTTGTGCCCATTTTTGCTGCCCCTCTAAATCAGCTGGAACTGGTGGTATTTCAAGTTCTTCTGCAGTTGGTAGTGGCTCAGTTGAAGGGGTACGCCCGTCTAGTTTGGCTAAAGTTGATTCTAATTCTGTTGTATATTCCTGTCGAGTTGAAGTGTCTAAAGCTGAATTGTTTTGTAACTGGTCTTGTAAAAACTTAACTCTATTTCTAGCTGGTAGTTCAGCGCTTGTTTTCGCTTCAGAAGACTCTTGCCTTTGAGTGTTAACCGCGACATCCATTTGTTCTTCAGCAAAAGCAATTGCTTCATCAATAGTTTTTATACTTCTTTGTTTGCTCTTAAACATATCTTCAACCGTTTTAAACTTTTTAAGGGCTTCTGGGTCATTTTTAAATATGTTTTTAACTTCCCTATAAAATTGTATAGGGGCTTTAAATTTAGTCGGATCTTTAAAAAATTTAGATTCTTTGTTTGGGTTTCTTTCGGCGTCAAGTTTTTCGCTAATAAGGCGTTGATGAAGCATTTTTTGAAAATCATAGTATTTAGAATTGTTGCTTTCCTTGTCTTCAAAAATTCTATTATATTCATCTTGTTCTAAATAACTAAACTTACCACTAGGATCTTGTTGGTCTCCAAATTGACTTTCTTCTTTGGCAAGTTGCCTTGCACCCGGCAAGTCTGAACCCTCTCCAGCAGTATTAACAGTTGTTTTAGGATCAGTGTCTAAAGGTGTGTTGTTTGTTGATTCTATATCAGCAGGATCTGTCCCTTGCATAATTTGTTGTAATGCATTTTGTGCAAAAAGGGCAGCATCTTCTATTTCAACTTTACCTGCTTTTACATCTGCTGCAAGTGGATCTAAAGAGTCGGTAATTAATTGGGAAAACCCATCGCCCTGCCTAGATTCTGGAAAAGCCCTACCCCGTTTTTTTGCTATTCCTAAATTAAGAAAGTGTTCTACTTCTTTTTTACTAAGTTTAATAACCTCATCATCTTCTCTGTTAGAAAATCCAAAAGTTTTAGGAAAAAACCCCTGTGGGGTGTCTATCATTAAAGAGTAACTTCCGTCTGGATTTGCGTTTATACCCGCTACTTTACCTTCTTTTATCTCTTTGTTATTTTCATCTTTATAGAGTTTTAAAATATCAATTTCATTTAAAAGGTTTGCCGCCATATCTCCATGTACAAACTTACCATCAGAAGTTTTTTCGAGAAGTGCTTGCATGCCAGAAGCTGTGCCATCTTTATTAGTTTTTAGATAGTTACTAAAAGTGTCTGTTATACCTAAAGAATTTGACATACTAAAGAATTCTTTATCGCGTAGATTTTTTTTAGCTATACTGTCTGCTTCAAGTTTTCGGACATTCATTAAATCTGCTAAAGCCATATTAAATACCTAAAATTGCCATTACAGCTGTTGTTCCTAATCCGACCATTGCGTTGTGGTGCTGGGCTTTTGCCCCTTTGTAAGCGGCTTGTCTATTTGCTTGCAGATTTGCAGCGTTCCCTAAGCCAGCCATTGCACTTCTATTAAGGCCTTGCCCAATATTAATTAAATCAGATAAAGTTTTTTTATTGCGTTCGTCTTGAGCAATTCTAGCAGTGTTTAAACCACCAGCTAATCCTATAGCGCCTTGTCGTTGTAATGCGCGGTCTTGTTCTTGCCTTTGGGCTATACTTAATCCCGCGCCCCCATATCTAGAAAGGTTACGGCTTTGTATGCCTTCTGCTATTTTTTGTTGTTTTCTAACATCTTCCGGAACCCTATCTACTAAAGAAGTGTCATCCACAGAAGCTAAAAGTTGTTCTTCAAAAGGCCTAAAGTCTTGCACATAGTCATTGTAGTCTTGTCGCAAAAGTGCAGAGTTAGTAGCTTCTGGGTCTGACACTTCAGGGAGTGTAGAAACGTAATTATTTCTAGTCTCGGGCATAAGTGCGTTGGTGTAATCTCCTAAAGCCATAACTAACCAAACCTCCTAGGTTCTACAAAATAACCACCTAAACCAGAAGTACCAGCCTCTTTTGTTTCGTCACTAGAAAGCAAAGCTTCATTTTCAGATTTATTTTGCCCCATTTTAGTTGCAAACCGGGTCATATTTTTTATATTGCCAAGTCTTGTAGCCTGTTTAGCTTTAGCAAAAGCTAATTCTTTTGAGGTGCCAATTCTGGCTGCTTGAGCTAATCCAGATGCAGCGTCCATTTGTTGTCCTCTTGCTCCAGCTAACAAATTTAATTGTCTATCCCTAGAAATATTTTGCCCTTGTATACTAGCATCTAAAAGATTACCAACCGCCGCTGAAGCTAAATCTGCTGCGTTGTCTACGCTAGTGGAGTATTGAAATACTGGTCCGTCCCCTGTAAGAGCCTGCATAGTATCCGCTTGAGATATACCACGCCCAATTCTATCAAATTCTGTAGCTCTAGCTTCTTCAGCCATATTAACCATTAAAGGTTTATATTTTGTATTAAAATAATCTTTGTCTGCTTTAGCTATAGAAGCAGAAGTTTTTTCAGCTTCGCTAGCTTGGTAATCTCGTTGTTTTGGTTTACTACTCATACTTCTTTTTTATAAACATAACTTGTTAACTTAAATCCATTAGCAGTTGCAGTCTTTGCCCATCCTGGACGACTTGTGTGAAACTCAATGACCTTCACGTTTTTTTCTAAAGCAAGTTTATCTAAAAAGGTAAACCCTACTTTATTATAATTATACTCTGGTTTTTGGTAGGTTGCCCAGACAAAAAGCGTTGGCTCGCCGCCAGGGTCTGCTATCATTGAGCAAATTATAAATCCAATATATATGTCTTCTTTATAAAACATATACAAAGTTGCATTACTGTTTCGTAATGCTAAGTATATATCTGCTGGAATCCAGTCAGAATAACTTTTCTTCCTTATAACATGTAGATCAGATTCGATTGTTTCATACGCATATCGGATCTCATCTACAGGTATTTCTTCAACAGAGACTCCATTAATAGTCAATCTCTGAACCATATCTCTTATATCGTTTACGAGGAGACATTCCTGCTCCTTTATATTTTACAACTCTACGTACACCTAAGTCTCCGCCTCTAGCTTTTAACTCAGCTTGTACTACTTCTTGATTAAATAGACTTAAATAATCTGCTGCTGCTTGCGGGTCGGTCCAATCTTTTGCAGGTATTCTAAGTAATCTATACAAAGTTCCATAAACAATTCCATCTCTGTAACTGTTAGAAAAAGTTGTATCAATGTTGCTAGTAGTTCTGCTTGGTTTTAAAGCAACGCTTAAAAGTAAACCATTAGTGACAGAACTATTAGGTACTGGAATAACCCAAAAAGTACTTGGGTTTTTTTGCAAGTACACTTGTGGCAAAGATGTTTTATCTCGCCAATCTGGATAATTTAACTCTAAACTTCTAGGACTTATAGGATCTAAATCATCACCATCATAAGTCATCCACAAAATTTGATGTACATCAGTTCCACTTGGTTGATCAAACTCATATTCATATACACCACTAATTGTTGTAATGGGGTCTAAGTCATATACATAAGCTTTTGATCTTTCTGCAAACTCTATACAAGCTGATCTTAAAGTAGACTCTACTAAAGAGTCAGGACAATTAGGAACATAAGGTAGTATGTCTTTTACTAAAGAACTAAAGGATGCCATTTTATACTCCTACTCCTTGAACAGGCGGAGGCACAACTTGTTGTCCATTTCTAGTTAAATTCGGATCTATGGGGTTTTTAGACTGTATACCTCCAGCTAAACTATTTACGAATAGTTGATAGTGTTGTTGAGCCCGTTGAGAATTTCCTGCAAATTCAGAATCTTTTAAATAACATCTATACAAGACATAATCCACTAAAGCATTGCCATAAACATCATCAATATAAATAGTACTACTTGTATCACTTAAATCAGTAGGACTTCTAGAAGTTATTAGTTCTACATACGCGTTTTCACCGTCTTTTACACCTGGGTATACATAAAACCTTCTTGGATCATCTGGATCAAACACATAATGTTTAATTACAGAACCATGCGCAGCATCTCCTGTAACAGTAGGGTCATGCCAATCGGGTTCTATGGAGTTTAAAACATCTACATCTACTAACCTAATTGCTCTTTTACCTGTTGCACTGCCACCAGTAGCACTCATATTACGTACTACTTTTATTAAAGACATAGCTACATCTGGAATCACTTGTTCCGTTCCAGTAGCTAATTGTACGTTTGAATGATCTGCAGCAGCGGCCGGTTTAAGGTTAACTACTTCTCTTTGTGCATCATTTATGTACCTAAGCAATTCAGCTTCAGTCCATCGAACGCCAGTTGTATCCTGCAGGCTGTCCTGTATTCTGGATATTAAGTTAGCGCCCGTTAGTGTGCCCATTATTTCTTAGCGGTTTTCTTTACAGTTTTTTTAGCAGCCGGCTTTTTCTTAGCGGGTGCTTTACCATCTACATAGGCTTCGTTTATATCAGGTGTAGAGGGATCGTCAGGAATATAATGTCCTTTTTCATCTCTAGCTCTAATAGGTTCGCTTGGCTTTTTATCTTTAATTGAATGGGGTTTGTGTTCTGTACACCCCTCTTGCAAGCACAATAGGCCTATGTCTTGTCCAACTTCTTTTGGTACGCCAGCTTCCAGTCTGATTGATGCGCCCCAGGTGGTTGAGATATACCTGTCAATATCTGATACTACTATCATCTTTTACTCCTAAAAAAGGGGTGGCTCAAAATGAACCACCCACAAAAACATACTTAGTATGCAACATCCAATCTAATGACACCAAAGTCTTCAACGCCACCATTGTAGTCGCTGTTAAACTTAGGCTTTTTAAGACCGAAGATTTTACCAATGGAGATACCATTTTGGTTACCATAGTCGAAAGTATCTTCAACTATTTGTGGTAGACCAATATCTGCCATAGCAAGAGCTTGAGCTCCACAGAATAAACAAGCAGAACCATTGACATCAGCGTCAGCGCCCCATTTGTATCCAGCAGAACCGGCATTTGAAGATGTTCCAGTAGTTGCGTTCTCTGTATTAAATACATGTCTGAACTCATGGACCATAATGCCATCAACCATTAAGCTTGAAGAACCTGAGAACAAGCTATTGCCTGGTCCTCTGACTCCAGCATTTCTGACGTTAGCCAAGAAATCTGAATCAAGTTTAAGGTCAGCCATTACTTGAGGTGATACAAATAAATGATACACCTCTTCTCCACCTGCGCTTCTTACTCCACGGATGTAGTTGTCTTTAGCATAAGCTTTAAGAGCAACAATACACTCATAAGTGATGGTGTCAGCAGCTGCAACTGCAGTTACGTCACCAGCAACAAGTTTACTAGTAGCATCCCATCTTCTATGTCTGTTAGAAGTTGGAGCTGTTACATCTGAACCAAAAACCATGTCGCCAAGATTTTGTCCTGAAGTCAGAACAGGTCTCAAAGCACCACTGTTTTTGATTGTGTAAGAAATACCAGAAAGCGTTAAGAACGCTAATTGGTCAATACGATCCGCCATTGCGTAAGCAAGTGCATCACGTGAGTTCTCACGGAAATTAACAACTGATTTTTGATCAGCTAATCTACCAGAAAGTCTATTAGCAAATCTCAATTGATCGAGTTGTACAACAATGTCATAGGCTCTTAAAGTCTCTTCATTACCCTCTAAAGTGTTGTCTCCAACGATACCGTCACCAGTCATGTCAGCTAAAAGTGTTAATACAGCTCTAGCTCCTTTTTCTGATTGAGTAAGTTCAGATATTCTCTGAACCATAGCATTAGATCCGCTACCTGCGAATTGGTTAATGAAAGACATATTCCTAGCGACACGCCAAAAATCACGTGACCAGATAGTTAATTGTTCGCTGGTCAACGCGCTAAAGTTTGTGTTAGCCATTGGGCTATCCTCCAAAAAAAATAATACTTAGCCAACTTATTGGAGCGGCTATTTACCCGTATACCCTTTTTCGTTGGGGAGACGCTTTCATAGTTTTACGAACATGACCTCGATCAGTTTTACGCCGTGACAGGCGAAAACGTTTGTTAGTGGAACGACCCACACTAATTATCGTATTAGCACCGAATTCTTATATCTTATACCAAGCCTTAACCAAAGTCACCACGCATTCTGCGCAATGTCTCGGCTGGAAGAGCGTCAAACTCTTCACTTGATAACAATGATAAATCTATTTTTTTCTCACCTTTTGCATTTGACCCTTCGCCTTTCATTGCAGGTGGTTGAGATTCAGCAGCTTGAAGTTTTTTATTAACTGTGGCTGTTTGTTTTCTAGTTTGAAGCTCTGAATTAGCTTTTGTTACCTGCGCCGCATCTGCAGGCTGTAATAAGTCTGGACGTTTTGCTGCTAAAGTATAATTTGTAGCTTTTGCTAACGCATCTGCTGCAGAATAACCCTGTACAGTAAACGCATCTCTAAGATCTATAACCTCAGCTTGCAAATCTGCATCAAAATCAGCGCTATTTTCATTTAAAACTGGAAAAGTTGCTTCAATTTCTGCTGCTTTTGCCTGTAACTCAGTCATTTCTTGACTTTGCTGCACTGTTTGGCCCATTTTTGCTTGGACTTCAAACATAAATTGCTCTTTTTCAGCATTTCTTATTTCATTTCTAAGTTCTACAGCCTTTTCAGTCTCTCCATTAAGCACTAAGTCCTGATATTCAACTTCTTTTGCATTAAAATCGTATTCCGGCGCATTTTCTAAAGCTTTTTGCTCTGCTTCTGTAACTTCTTGTAGCTTTTTTTGCATAGCTTTGTTTTTAGCCAAGACTTCATCAAGTCTAGACTTAGGCACCATAGGCGCTTTTACTTTATCTTGTCCGTCAAGGCTTTGCTCGCTTCCTTCAACTGCTGGAATATCTGGTTGTGGAGCTGGTTCGCTGTTTTCATCCACTCCTTCTTCGCTAACTGCTTCTGGTTCAGCTGTTTCCTCTTCCGCAATTTCTGGTTCTGGTTCTTCCGCAACAACTTCTTCTTCTGAAGCGGCGTCAACTTCCTGTTCGACTTCTTCATCTTTTGCTTCCTCCTCTGGAACCTCATCAAAATTTAAATCTACTTCAAAAGGTTTTACCTCTTCTTCTGAAACTGCATCTGCTCCCGGCATAACCTCCATTACAATATCTTCTTTTGCTTCCGCATTATCTTGTTTTTTATTCTTAGCCATTTCTATTACCTCCTGTAGGTTTCATGGCGGCAGTTGCCAACTTGGCTGCTGCCTGGGTTTCTGATTGTCCTTTTCGGACTTCATTAGTCATTCCTGCTAATCTTTCTCGTAGTTCAAGTTCTTCTTGCTTCATTTGTATTTTACTTTGTAATTCTGCAACCTTAAGTTGTGGATCAGAAGCTTCGCCTTGCGCTTTTGCCATATTAAGTTGAGCAGTAGATTCAAGGTTTTTGACTTCTGCTTCAAGTTTAGCAATTTCGAGTTGGGTGCTTCTAATTCTAGATTCCATTTCAAACTGTGCAAGTTGTGCTTGTTCTGGAGTTGGTGGTTCAGTACCTTGCATTTGTCTAATACGCTGTGCAATATTTGCTTTACGTGCAAGGTGTGAGTATTCAACAATTAAATCATCTGGTATTGGTACACCAGCTTTTCTAAGTTCTACTGCCTCTGCAAATTGTACTTCATCAAAATTATCTCTAGCCGGAGCAGTTGCAATAATAACGTCATACTCGCCTAAAGTTAAATCATTTATGATTTGACCTTCAGGAGTAACTTGGTTTATTGCCATAGGTTCTCTTGGTTTAAAAGGATCTGATTCATCGGTAATTTGGATAACCCGCTCTTCGGTGTAATACCTTTGTACAAGGTTCAATACTTTTTCTGCTAAATACTGTCTTGTTTTTTTCAAATTATCCAAAGGAACTTGAATCATTAATACGCCACGATTTTGTTTTGCTTGTATAGCAACTCCAGAAACCTCAGCCCCATCTGTTCCCAACATAGAATCACTTATGCCACTAATTTGTTTTATATTAGAAGCCGCTTTTTGTGCAATTCTATCTAGACCGGTGGGAATCTGGTTTGGCGGTATTTTACCAGGGGGAGTACTACCGCGATTAAACTCGAGTACTAAACCAGTTTCCGCACCGTGTTCTTCTAAATCATCTGCTGTCATGCCAGTTAACGAACCTGACTCTACAATCCAACCACTGTTAGCAGTTGTATTTACAATGTGTAGTTCTTGAGATGAAATTTTGTTTAGTTGTTCTTGTGGTGAAATTAAATTTCTAACCATTCCAAAAGGTTTGCCCCTTCTCCAATATGGAAAGTAAGGCACCAAAGTAAAATGTTCATATGGAGACCAGTCATCATGCAGTACTACTGTGTCTGCTGTTACTGTCCAGCGAACCGCTCGCTTTTTTTTCTCTACTATATAAAGACCATAATCATCAGCAAACTTTTCTCTTTTCTTTTTGCCCCAGTCATAAGGAACATCTCTTTTGTCACCTGTTACTGGATCAACATAAAGTATGCAATCTTTTAATTTATAGTGCTGTCTTTCTACAACTCTTATAGATCTTAGCGTTCTCGCATCTTCTGGATTGTTCGGATAATCAGCCCCATGATAATTTTCTTTATCAGTATCACCGTAAGTTTCATCTTCATACTCCATAGAGTCTGCACCTAAAGTTGTACCAACTTCAGCAATCATTCTTAACTTGTCTGCTTTTTCTTGTCCGTAGGTTTCTTCAATTTCTTCGATGCTCATCCATTTAGTTTCAAAAATTTCATTCCAAGTTCTTGGATCATATTCTTTAGCATCTGGATCAATAATAATATCTAAAGGATCTTTAGTTTCTACTCTTACTTCACCATTAATGTGATCAGAGAAATCTATACGAACATCAAACCATCCTCTATCTTGAATCAACCCATCAGCAAACGCTTGGCTTTCTAACCATTCTAATTTGTTGTTGTCTGCAATTTGCATATACAACCTAGAAAGTACATCGGCTGTTTCTTGATTACCATTTCCTCTAGGTTTAAATTGTACATCTGCCCTTCGCGTACTTTGTTCGCCAAGAACTGTGTTGACTGTTGGTAAAATAGTGTTGATTGTTAATGCAGGTCGGCCCTGATCGTCGAGCGCGGATATGTCAGCTTCGTCCCACTGTTCGCCGCGATAAAATGCGTCGCATTGTTGCGCTATTTCTACATAGTCTAAATGCCCATGATCGCGGGCTCGGGTGTAAGCTTCCCATTGTCTTTTCGCAAGAGTTTGTTCTTCCCCTGCGCTAAGTTTCTTTTTTGGTTTTTTATAATCTGCCATTAAGCGCTCATTGATGATTTACGTTTGCCATCTTTTACTAAATGTTTTAATCCATCTCTCCACGACGGAACATGCTCAGGTCTTTCATAAAATGTAGCAAATTCTGTCATCATTAAACCGATCCACGCCAAGGCATCTACCTGGTCGTCATGTGTACCATTTGGAAAACGTAATAGTTCTGCAACCATCGGTCCAGTCCAAACGGCATCTTGTGGAAAGTATACCATACCTTGTTGCATTCTACCCTGGATCGCTCGCGCACGTAACTCCTTATCTCGCCTACCAACTTTTAAGTCTTTAAAGTAAGCTTCAGATAGGCCCCGTTCTCTTGTTCTTTTTTCTAGAAACGGCCCCAGGGCCATCTCAATATGACCTCTTTCTATTCCCACTATACCCGGACGCCATAATTCGTACAAGTCTAAAATTTGTTCTACTAATTCAAAGCCATCGTACTTACCGCGAACGACGTCAACAACAAATAAATTATCGTATTCATCGACACCGACAACAATACCAACTGAGTAATCGTTCCGGTCACGCTGTCCGATCGCAAGATCCCACGCACAGTAGTAACGAAGTTTTGAAGTATCGATTTCATCGAAGTCATAATATGCGATCATGTCGCGGTTAAAGTAATCGCCTTCGTCAGATACTGGATTCTGTTGGTATAGAGCAGACCAATCGCGCGGGCCGATGGCTTTCCTTATCTGCTCGAGAGCGTCCACATTATATCTCTCTGGGTGTAAACTTTCACCTGTTTTCCTAAAACTTTCGTCTTCTTCTGCAATGGCTGGGTAGCGAATGACTTCCCATTCATCTGCGCCTTCTTCTGCTTGGGTCAACAAGCGACCGGCCAGGTCGTCGTCGTGCCAACGCGTAAGAATTACAAGTATGCCTCCACCTGGGGATAACCTTGTATAAGCTGTGGATGTATACCAATCCCAGGTCGCATCTCTGTTATTATCAGATTCTGCATCTTCTCTGTTTTTTACTGGATCATCAATCACCATTACGTGCGCACCTTTACCAGTAATACCACCACCAACACCCGCTGCAACATAACCGCCGCCTTGGGTTGTTTGCCATGATTCTACTGACTGAGAATCTTTATCGAGCCTAGCTTTTTCAAACACATTTTTGTATACTGGTTCTCTAAGCAGTTGACGTACTTTTCGTGAAAAGTTCATAGCCAAAGAGCCTGAATAAGAACAACTTATAAACTCATGCTCGGGATGCCGGCCCAAGTGCCAGGCAGGGAAAGCAATACTAGCTAACGTAGATTTACCATGTCGAGGCGGCATAAAGAGCATTAATCTTGGTGATTCTTTATTCGCAACCTGTTCGCTAAATTTCTCTAGTCGTTGACAAATATCTTTGTGTACCCAACCTGCTTGATAGTCTGTATTAAATCGTTCAACAAATGGGAGTAATCTTTTACGTGCTAAGACTCTTTTCGCTAATTCTTGTTCTGCTTTTGCTTGAGCAGAAAGTTCTGCTTTTTGTAACTTCTGATCAATCAGTTTTTGGGGCTCGGGTATTGCTTCAACTTCGTCAGCTCGACAATATACGCAAATTTCGTCAATAAGAACTAAGTTCTCCGGATAGAGCCCGCGACATTTTCTACATTCAGTCTTCGTTACTTCCATCTGGCTCCAAGTAGTTCGTATCGTTACCGGCAAGTTTTAAAAGTTGCGCATCAGTTAATTTTTCTAACTGTTCTACTTTCTCTACATTTATATTAATCATGGTTGCTTGTTCGGGAATGTGTAGACCGTGGAGCTTGCATAACGAATCAACAACATTCTTTTCTTCCGTCGAGTTGGCTGCTTTTGAATGAGCTTCTAAGTACATGCCAGTTGCTGTGTTCTTATCGAACTTTACCTCTTCGCGCATTTCATTACGTAGATAGGTTAGAGCTTTTTGCATTTTGGGAGTTTTGAATACTTGGTAAACACGGTCCATGTCCTTGTACCCCGCAGCACGTCCGGCGGCTGCTTTGCTCATTCCCCTTAGATGAAACAAAACTAGCCGCTCTTCCTGAACCGAAAGCTCGTTAAGTTGTAAACCGGCATAAGGCAGGTGAGATTGTAACTCAGTTCTATCTTGTTCGGTCATATCTGTGGGTCTATCTTCGTCTAGTAATCGCATGCTGAAAGATTATATTAAAATTTTTCCTTGTGTGTAACTATATTTTTACACCACCAATATAATTCATCTTCTGTCATTGTATGCTTAATTAAGTTAACACGCCAACAAACGAGTTGAATGTTGGTTATCATGTATTCGATGTTGGGGTCAATTCTGTCAATTGAAACATTAGTATTGCGTTTTTCTCCACCCTTGTGCCACGTCATGAAGACCCCGGACAACGCACAACGTCCGTCTTGTTTGTCCCATAAATCATTAAGTTGTTCTGGAGTTATTTCAAATAACATGCCTTCTTCCTTTTCTCTTGAGTACTTAAGTTGATTCCATAAATTTTTTAAATATTTATAAGGGCTTGAACTTTTTGCAATATTAGTAAGCGACAAAGCACAAGCTCTACACACTCTTCGGTGATTCTCAAAGTCTTTTTTAGGTAGACTCTTTTCACACCTATCACATACTTTATCCGCCATAATTTTTTTGTGAAAATTTTTTATGAAAAATACTATACCATATCACGTTCTCATTCCCTCCCCCCTCGACCAGTAGACACCCCCATCCCCCGATCCGGTTTTTAGTTTTGGAACCTTGTTTCTAAGTTTTGGAACCTTGTATGAAAACCAGTAGGCAACGACGAGCTCCTCCGTCACTCGTCGTAAGTCTTATGTATTATGTTTTAAATATTATAGGGGTAACCCGGGAGTCAACATCATGACATTAGATAAAACAATAAGAGCTATGCAATTCATAGCTAAGCCAGCAGTTAAGTTAACTACTCAAGCAGTAGCTAAGGTAGCTGAACACGCAGTACCTAGAACCAAAGAGTTCATAGATACATGGAACAGAGAATGGAACAAAGGTAAACCAACCATTGTCCATCTCAAAGCAAAGCCAACATCCTCTGAAGAACCAGGGGATGTCGGGATATGTAACATCTGTACAGGACCATATGTCGATGGCCACTGTCAGACATACCAATGCTGGAGATAATTATGATACTTAAACTACTATCACTTATTATGTTTACTGGTTCGGCAATACTCTTCGGTCTTATGACCTGGGACATGTTGGACTACGGCAGGTACTATTGGGGCTATTTACAATTTGCACTTTGGTTTGCAATGGGCATTTGTACAATCGCTTACGCATTATGCATCATCACACTTAGGAGATAATCATGAGAGATAACATTATAACGCTGGCTTACAAAGCTAAACATCCTATTAAAGCTAGGATTATTACATGGGGAATGAGACTAGTAGTACTATTACTATCACCAATCCTTCTACCACTCTCTTTATATTTCGCATATAGAGTAAACAAATCCATTAAGGAGGCACAAGCATGAATATATTATATATACTAGAATGCATAGCTTACCTGGTATCCATACCAGCACTCATAGTTATGACTCGTTTCTTTCACTACGAACTAAAACAAAACCAACTGTTTATCTCTAGACATTGGACAAACAAGAACTAGTTCTCCCCGGGGGCTTCGGCCCCCACCCTTTGGCCCCTTAGATATGTGCGTGCCTACTATCATGTGCACTACTATCATCACGGAGTGATGTGGATTGCGTGCGTATGTGCACGCTGTGAGAAAATGTTCCACATGTTCCACGGTCTAAGCACCTTGTGGAACATTTATGTGGAACACAATTTATCCCACAGTCGTGCGGCATAGCACCGGATATTGGCACGAATGTTCCAATGTTCCATCAAAAACAGAACTTGCGTAAGACTGACCGTCGACCGTTGTTATTTGTTCTTTAATTTTATTAACCAAAAAGTACTGGAACACATGGAACATTTCCCATTTATCCAGTAACCAAGCACCTTTCGCGTGTTCCACGAGGCCCATTTTACGTGGAACATTGTGGAACACGTGGAACATTTAGCAACAACCTCGTACCTCGGTTGTTGTATGTCTGTTATTTGTATTATTAATTTAGGAGATAAATATGAGTATTCATAAAGAATGTCCTGCTTGTCATACACCTCAGTCTGAAATCGATCAGACATTTGAGGAACTTGGCATAGATCTCAATGATCTGTTGCCTTGTGTTTGTAGTGACGATCGGGATTCTACTACAACCAGCGCTTAACAGCGTTGGTTGTTAGTTTTGTGTGTGCAAATTCAATTTCTAAGGAGGAACTATGGAATTTATCTACAAAGACCCCGCACTCGGGGCATATCTCGCAAAGACCATCACTGGCCTTTGCTTCTCTTGCCTCGAAGCGGAATTCGACAGGCTAGAATTCGTTACCGAATTCGGCCGAGACACTGCGTGGCTCGGAGAGCCTGGTCTGAATTACCGCTACACGGGCAGAGACCACATTGCCAAAGACCTTGCGGACTTTGACATGCTTTCTGATTTCACTGACCTTGCGAGGCGCAACGCCATTGAAATGGGCTTCAACCCTGAAAAGCTACCACTTTTTAACCACCTTTTGATTAACCGATACATCGGCACTCAAAAGCTGGCAATGCACAAAGACGATGAACCCGAACTAATCGGGCCCATTGCATCTTTGAGCATTGGGGCATCAGCTCCATTCTACTTCGGCAACAATTCAGTTGAAGTTCGCCAAGGCGACTTCCTGATTGGTAACCGTAACTTCTTCACCAAGCTCAGGCATGGCGTTGGCTTACCAATACCAGCCAGAGTCGAATCCTGCGGATACGATGAAGAAGCATCAGGACCTATCTATGCTCACGCTAGATACAACCTGACCTGGAGAACCATTGCAACCAACGCTTAACAGCGT
>Ga0208767_1001034_pt1 | contig 22266 bp, 35 predicted proteins | sample VirMetDEL_Mar_21_FD_184514 | JGI IMG/M metagenome (GOLD analysis project Ga0208767, IMG submission 184514) | Aqueous microbial communities from the Delaware River and Bay under freshwater to marine salinity gradient to study organic matter... | ecosystem: Environmental > Aquatic > Marine >... | reverse complement strand
CGGTGATGCCGTGGCTCACCCATAAACCGACACCCTACAATAAACCGACGGGTTAATCCCCGCCGAATATATCCCGCGCACCCGCGCAACCCGCGTAATGCCATTTGCCATATTGGTAAATCTACAGAGGTTTGGTTGATGTAGGGATAACATAGAAAACCCGTGCCAGTTCCCGCCGGATATATCCAAACAATACAACCCGCAAGGCAAACATTTAGGTTGATGGCAAAAAAGAACCCCGCCGGACTAGCCAAACGGGGTTAAGTGGGAGGAAATGCGTCGGTTTCGTTACTGCCGAAAGTCTTCCTTTGCATGTTGCCAGAGCGTTGCGACAAGGCACCAGCAAGCAATAAGAACCCATGCCAGCAACACTAGCATGATCACGTTAGCTATTGTCATCGCTGGCCTCTTTAACTGTCAGGTTTAACCGTGCAATGGTGCGCGGGTTGTCGGTTGCATGCGTATAATGATCAAAGCCCAATGTTCGAAGCAATGCTTTTGCCGCCGATGCCTGTGTTTCGAGTGCTTCAATAGACTGCAAGATCAGGTCGGCTTCTACTGTGGTAATAGCAACCACCCGTCTTGCGTCGGTTTCGAAATTGTCTTTATTCAGTGAAATTGTGCTTTTCATCGGTTCAGTTCCTTCTCGTCGGTTTAAAGTGAGACTGGCAACACCGCGCCGCCAGCCCCGATATTATTAGTCGGTTTCGGATTAGCTTGCAAGCCGGTATTTAGGCAAGCGATATCCCCGCCGGACACTCACGATCTCATAACCGTGCCCCCGCAACCGATGAATGGCGTTTTGCACCGCCTTCCTATCGCATCCAGTTTCACGACAAAGCGTGTTGATATTGACGCCGTGTTTACGACTGGCAAGCGTCCGATAGATTCGGGCAAGCGGAGAATTCGCACGGAATGGTCGCTTATCTTTGCCGCGCTGCCCCCGCTGCCGGACGGGTTGCAATGGTTCCCCGTGCATGCCGGTTTGGAAATCAAACTCAGCCTTAAACCGCTGGTATAAGTCCTGCTTTACGTCGGCACGGACAGCCGAAACAAGCTGGTTGCACAGTTCTTTGATGTGTTCGTTGTTGGTTGTCATTTTTCTGGTTCCTTTCCCAGCGTTGCTATAAAGCGAAAAATACGGCGACAAGTGCAAGCAACAAAATCACAAGTGCCAAGCGGTAAATTACAATAAAGAGCTTCAACATTTCAGTCATGCTATGCCGCCAGCCCCTCAAGATATAACCATGACGGGGACGTGATAACGTTCCGAACATCGTCGTTGCGCTTGCGCTGCACCATGTGTTGGCTCTGTGTATTCTTGCCAGTCTGCCGGTCAACACCATCCGCGCCAGTCCATGTGACGTTTGTATGGGTTGCCCAATGGGTCAGAGCATTATAGGCCGCCCACATGGTCGCGCCCAGTTCCTGCTTTTCCGCATTGAATTGGTGCATTAGGTAATTGAACAAACGTTCGTTGACTGGTTTAACTTTGCCTTGTTCGGCTGCTGCCCCAGATTTATAGCAAACGGTTTGCGCCAAAATATCCCCGAATTGCTCATCGGATAACTTGGCACCCCGCCACAATTGCATCTGGTCAAGCTGGTTTTCCCACATAGACAAACCCATTGCCGCCTTGCTGATCAATGCGGTTGGCTCAAGGTTTTTGGTGTGTTTTGCCCGTTGGTGGTAAGCCTTTTCCCCGCCGAAAACTAGCGTATTGCGGCACAGGTCACGATAAGCCCCACTAAATATCTGGAAAGCCCAACTCATATCAATACTGTTGAAGATATCCATGCGACAGACAACATTGTCCTGCTTATCACCGACTGCGTGTTGCAAGTCCATGAAGTGCACGGTGCGATGGGCACGAAGTCCCCCGTCGTATATTCTATCCATGACCGCAACATTGCAAGTCGGCAAGTCGGTTGCACCCAGCACGTCAGCATGGTTCGAGAATAGTTCATCATGCGGAACAAGTTTATAACTGGAACCGACAGGCCGGGTCTTTAATACTTCCCCGGTTGCCGTATTCTGCAAAGCCGAATAATCGGGCATCGGCTGATACTCGCACAATTCGACATCGCTATAATGTTGAGCGGTCACCGCCTCAATTGGCACCCGCCGCACCGAACCCATATCTTGAAAAATAGATATGTCGGCAATGTTGTTGTGTTCATAGACGGTCGCGCCGCCTTCGTTTTTGTATTCAGGTTGGATTAAGTCAAACATATGTCCGGTTCCTTTCGTTGATTGAACATACCACATTTAAATCAGAAATTGACTGCACGGGCAAATAAAAAATTCAGATAAAAAACGGGACGGGAAAATTGATCCCGCCCCGCCCCGATGGATCAGCCCCCAACTCAACTGATCCGATGATGCCACCGCCGCCGGAACCAACAACCGATGCGGCATGGCACCCCAAAAAAACTATAGTGTCGTCCCGTTTGCCATTAGTGGGTTTGAAATAAAACCTGCATATCTTTTGCCGCCCAGCATATCGTACAGGTTGAGCACGATTCGGTTTGCCCCGTTTGTTCTGGACAGATTACCGATTTGTTTTTGGCTGGCTTGATTAGGTCGGCACTGTTTGCGCTAAACTTATAATCAGGTGCGTTGCTGAACCGCACAGCGAATCTTTCCCCGAATCCGCCCCGTACTGCACGAATAGCCAAGCCGATATCACTTGTCGGTTTGTATCCGGTAAATCCCCAAATAGCCAAATTATCAAATTTAGTTAGTAGGTGCTGCCACAGTTCGACGTATTCAACCGAATAGAAATCACCCAACACATGCAGCCGGATAATCACCCCGCGATATAAAGCGCAAAGTTCCGCAACCTCTTTTTGCAATGCGGTTTCAAGTTCTGCCCCGTGCTGGATACGATGCCCAAACATCATATTGTTACCATAGCAATCATCCCAGTGATAGCAATAACGGGGACAGGTTGCCCGTTCTTCTAATGTCAAAGTATAAATGACATAGCCTTTAAACTTGCCTTTTTTGATTACGGGCAGTTTATCTTTGCTTAGCTTTTTATTTTTAGACTGTTTCAAAACCGATTTGGATTCGGCAACCGTGCGGCGGCTCTTTGGGTACATAGTCGCGGCGGGTTTGTTTATATCAGCTTTTTTCATTAGCTATAAACCCCGCTCATCAATGTGACCTTGCCGTTGCATTCGCAAAATACCGGTGCCTCTGTTTCTATCCAAACACGGGCACCACATGACAATGGTTTATCAGGTGAATAAACAACATTAGACGCACCGCGAATCTCGACGCGGTCGGCATAGATATTGCGACTGCTAGTTTTAACAGTAATGACGGGGTCGGTTGTCCCGTTCTTTTTATTTGCACGAATGACGTGCTGATTTATGTGTATACGTTTTTTCATCAGTTGGTTTCCTTATTTTTTACAATTTCAAAATCAAGGCTTCCATCTTCTGCCAGTTCTGCGATATAGCTAAGTACATCGGGCAAAGTCACTATTTCTCTTTCGAATTCTAATCTTATTACAACTTCAGTCATCGGTCGGTTCCTTTTCGTTTGTTGGTTTGCAAACGTTAAGGATAAAATCCGCGATGGTCAAGCGGTTTTATTTTGGCACCCTGCTTTTTTAGATAACATTTAGGACAGTAAAATAAACTATCTACATAAACCATTGATGGTTCACCGCAATCATAGCACGGATAATCTCTTGATAGTGTGGTTCGTTTGTCAGGTGTTTGTCTAGAAATTTGGTGTGTATAATTTGCCATGTTGCACCATTTGTCTCAGTGTCACCAGTTTGTCACGTTGCGCTTTTGTCAAGGGTTTGCCATGCCAGTCAGCGTCATTGATTTGTCTGTTTAGTGTCCGCCATTTGTCAGCCACGTTTGTCAGGCGTGGGTCGCTTGCCTTGTCAGGATACACAGGGTCAATATAGAAGTTCATCGTTTGTCTGCCCAAAAGTTATCCCAAGTTTCCCGCATCAATTCGCCAAGTTCGTTGTCAGTGAAATGCGCCATCAGGTCACGGTGTGGTTCCATCTGTTGCATAAACTCACCGACAAATTCACAGCCACCAATAATCGAACCTGCAATGTCGAACCATTTGTCTTCGTTGTCCATTGCCAATGCTTTCATCTTACCCACCGCAATTCTCCCAATACCATGTCTTGAACTTGTGAAAGGCTAGAATCTTGTAGGCTTCCAAGTCAAGCGTTTCCCATTCTTTTAGGTCAAGCCCGTCAAATTCAAACCGACTTTCCATCTCGTTGTCCAGCATAACCATCAGGGCGTTGGCCTCTGTCTTTGTTAGCTGTATCCAAAGTGTCTTATCTTGTGTCATCGTTACACCTCGCCTATGTCGTGTATGTCATAATCAAAAGTATCAATGTAATCTGAAACAATCAACCCATTCATCAACGGGTCTAGTTTGAATGCTTCGATAGCCAGTTCCTTTGCTTCATCTTCGCTATCCGCCCCAATAGGTACACGGGCTGAAACCGACGCAACAACATCAACTACAAATTTTCTTTTCATCGTTCGCTTCCTTCATCATCAGTTCAGCAATTCTATTAGAGACAGGACGATTGCCTGTCAACTTGATTCGTCCCATGCGGTCGTACACAGGTTCAATCTCTAGGATTTGTAAGTCCCGCTTCAGTTCCTTGAATGTCGGTACGTTCATCGTCGGTTTCCTCTATTAACTGTGTTGACATTTTGTCCCATTCGCCACGCCGCATACGAAACTTCTTGTTTTGTACTGGTGTGCAAATGCGAACCCACTTGTAACCGACAACAGCCCACACGAGCCGTGTGCCGGATACTGGTAATCTCATGTCGAAGAAATCCACGCGGTACAGCTTGGCGTTGTCCCACGCGGCTTCTTTGGGTCTAGCTACGTTCATCTAAATTAAACTCAAACTTTAGTTTGTCCCGTGCATCTGACAACTCTTGCAATGCGTATGCTGACACACATTTGATACCGCCCATGTCAGGATATAATGCCAAGTCCAAGACATCATCAAGCCACTTCTGTACCTCAATTACAGCGCACCTTTGTTCCATAGACAGTTTACCAATACGGTTTCTGCGCTGTATGCGTTCCTTTTCCCGTTGGTTTTCCCAATGGGCTATGCGTTCATCGATTGCCATGTTCTCTAGTTTTTTAGCCATCGTAGTCATCTCCCTTGTCACGTTCCTGCAGTTCATCCACACCCACACCATCACAGATATATGAATAGTCATAGTTGGATATGCTGAACAGCTTGACTGTGCCATCCTCATTGCGAATGTAGTCATCCAATTCGTTGTCAAATACAGCGACAGGCATATCCCATACGAGTACGCTGTAGGATTTATCTGAATCAAAATTCATTATCAATCTCCCTTACAGTAGTTGGTCAGTACCATCAACGCCCATCAGGTTCATCACATCCCTAGTCAGGCTGTCAATCAATTCATAAACATCATTGACAGGCCAATATTCTAGCGGTTCCCATGCGTTGTCCTCAAAAAACTTATCTAACTTTTCTTCAGGCCAGTCTGCCCAATCATCAGGCAAATGTTGGCATAGGAAGTGTCCAGACATTCTAGCAAATATTTTTTGTTCAGTCATCTTAGCCATCGTTCGTTCCCTTCATTGATTAACGATACATAACCAATATCGGTTATCAAACAGGCTGTCAACAAAAAAAGAAACGGGGCTGGAAAATTAATTCCAACCCCGCTCCCCAACCAACGAACGAAACAACCCCACAAAGTGCGAGTTTAGATAGAGGTGGACACTGCCAATCTAACAAACCCTTCTAGCTAAAACTAATTTACCTGTCCAACAGAGTAACCTCAACGTTTTAACCAGCAATTTACGACACCTCGTAAGGTATCCCTAGTTTTAGCACCCCCTGTTTGTGTTCGTCAAGCCATTTTTTACATTCCCACCGACTTTTTCCGACAAACAATACAACGTGACGCAAATAGTCCACGCAATCTTTTGACTTCACCAATTCACGATCTGTCTCACCTATACGCACGGATGATACAGGAACACACAAAGACCACTTGTAATCGTTGCGTTCGACAATTTCTATTTCAAGTTTCTTAGTCTTCAAGGATTTCATCTGATTCTTCTTTCAAAGCGTCTAAGTAAATATCTATGGCTTCCCTGATTAGGTCAGCTACTGCTACTTGTTCTAGGCTTTTTTTCTGCATCTCTTTAGCAAAAACCGACAATTCATCAAACTGTTTTTGTTTCATCAACAGAACGTATGTCTTAGTCGGCTCATCTATCTTTGGTGGTCGAGCCATCCTTCATTTCCTTTTTAGATAGTTTATCCAATTTACTTTTCTTCTTATTAGGTATAACCTGTTTGTTATATTTCCTATCCCTTAATAGTTTAGCTATCGGGTTTATTTTATTATATGTTTTCATAATAGGTTATCCCCATAGGGTATGTTAAATAAATAGGTAGCACGGCCTGTCAAGTCGTGTCAACCAAAAAAATGCAGTTGACAAGGTTTGTTGTATCGATTATTCCTTGTGACATGAAATCACCGAACTGGCTAAAAGGTTATGTTGAGTCGCTGGACATCCAGCCGTTGGGACGCTATCGGTCTGACTGCCCTGTGTGTGGCAAGTCGAATACGTTTAGCGTAACCGACGACGGATTGCAACGCATGTGGTTCTGCTTTCATGCAGACTGCAACGTGTCTGGTCGAACAGGCATAGTCTTATCTAAAGATTTTGCAAAGATTGCAATCAAGAAACCGACGCCTAGTGTTGCACCTGCCGCACCGGATAAGTTTGTTATTCCTGACACATTTACCAGTCTTTCCAGAAACTTAGACGCCGAACTTTATGTAAGATCTGTACATGCCTACGATGCGTATTTGTCTGGTCGTGCAGATATCCGGTATGATTTCAAACGTAATCGTGTCGCTTACCTTGTTAAACATGAAGGCAAGGTAGTAGATGCGGTTGGTCGATCACTAGACGGAAGAGGGGCGAAATGGTACAGGTATGGAAATAGCCAACAACCTTTCGTATGTGGTACAGGAAGGTGTGTGGCAATTGTGGAAGATTGCGCTTCTGCTTGCAGTATTTCACATAATGTCGCGGGGTTAGCCTTGCTAGGCACAAACCTTTTAGATGCACATATTGATGTAATTACAAAATACGAACGTGCGTTTGTTGCACTGGACAAAGATGCAACCGACAAGGCACTTGACATGGTAAAGATTCTATGTAGAAAAATACCGACGCGATTGATGGTACTTGATCGTGATTTGAAAAACCTAAACAACGAGGAACGAGATGAGTTCATACGATCCCATATCAATAGATAAACAGATACTTGGTTTCTGTCTCAACTTTAACTTCTTTGGTAGTGTCAAGAACATTATCGACAGGACAATGTTTGAAAAAGAGATGCGTGACATATTTGACACGCTAACATATTCGCACACCAAGTACGGAAAAGACTTAACTATCAACGAGTTAGCTAGTCTGTTCAATGATCGCAACCCTGCTATGCCAGATGCGGCTCGTAACAAAGTGCAAGAAACTATTGCAACCCTAGACGTTGGTAACGCTGACAATGCTGACTTACACCTAGACTTGGTACACAATTTCTGGTTGCGTGATCGTGCGCGGCAGATAGGTGAAAAGGCAATTGAGATATTTACGGGCGACAGTGAAGAGTTTGGCGAGTTGCGCCGCCTCATTGAAACTGTAGAGGACGGTCGCATCAGTGACAAAACTACCTACACTAAAGTTGAAGATGATTTGGATACCCTATTAAATGATGAGGCTGGTGATCCCGACTTCCCTTTCGGTTATGACCTGATCGCAGAAAATGTGACAGGTCTAGACAGAGGTAACTTAGGTATTTTGTTTGCACGGCCTGAAGTTGGTAAGACTACATTCTGTTGCTTCCTTGCCGCATCGTACATCAGGCAAGGGTTCAAGGTTGTGTATTGGGCGAATGAGGAACCAGCCCCAAAGATTAAGTTGCGTATCATCCAATCGTACTTTGGTTTGACACGGGAAGAGATGGTCAGAGATAGGGTCAGCCTGTCGGTTAAGTACGCCGATGAGATTGCCCCGTTGCTTACCATCATGGATTCAGTTGGCACGTCGGTTGAAGAGGTCGATGAATATGCCAAGCTGAATAAGCCTGACGTTATGTTCTGTGACCAGCTAGATAAGTTTCGTATTGCAGGTGAGTTCAACCGTGGGGATGAGCGGCTCAAGGAAACCTATGTGTTTGCACGGGAAATAGCTAAAAGAAACAAGACCTTAGTGTGGGCGGTTAGTCAAGCAAACTACGAGGCACATGACAGACAGTGGATTGACTATTCTATGTTGGACAACTCACGCACGGGCAAGGCTGGTGAAGCTGACATCATTATTGGTATTGGCAAGACAGGATCTAGCGAGGTAGAAAATACTGTACGTCATATTTGTATATCCAAGAATAAGCTGAATGGGTGGCACGGTATGATCAATGGTCAGATAGATATAGAACGCGGAATATATTACTGATGGTGTTCGATGTAGAAAATAAAAGGCGGTGGATGAGGCGTAGAAAGGCAAGGCGAAAGCACTGGCTAAACAAATATAAACTAGCTAAGTCTTGTGAGTTATGTGGTTATAATAAAAGCCCTTACGCTTTACACTTTGATCATTTAAATTCAAGCACAAAAGTAAAAGCTGTATCTCGTATGATAATGGGATCACTAAAAATTTTGATGCTGGAACTTCGTAAGTGTCGTGTGCTATGTGCTAACTGTCACTTCGTTGTATCTGCTGAAGAAGAACTTAGAAAGGCCGGACATGAACGTATTGACTTTTGACGTGGAAACAACCCACATCCACAAGGATAGTGGCGGAACTACTGCCCTGCCATACTTTGGAAACCGACTCGTATCTATCGGGTACAAGCGTTTGTCTTCACCCTACATACACTATCACTGCTACTACCACGCAGACAGGCAAGCCCACGACTTTGCTCCTGAATTGTTTCAAGAGGCACTTGACGAAGCCGATGTAGTTGTGGGACAAAACATAAAGTTTGATTTATCTTGGATACGGGAGTGCGGGTTTGTTTACGACGGTGACATCTATGATACGATGGTGGCGGAATATATTTTATCGAAAGCCCAGCGTTGGCCTCTTGGACTTGCTGCTCTTGCAGAAAAGTATGACGTTACCCGCAAGGAGAAAGACCTTGTTGAGCCGTATCTTAAAAGCGGTAAGACATTCTACGATATACCGTGGGAGATAGTAGAAGAGTACGGTAAAGCTGACGTACTTGCTACAGAAGAAATTGCAGTTAAACAGCTTGAAGCCTTTGGCACTACCTTTGAGGAACTATACAATGCAGCGGACTTTACTACCAACCTTGAGACTGTCGCTTGAGATGACAGACGTTCTGGCTCGTATGGAGCGGAACGGATTGAAGATTAACTTAGATACCCTAGAAGATATACGACAGGAATACCAACAGGAAATGGATGAACTTGAGGTTCGCCTAGAACGCCTTGCACGGGACGCTATGGGGGATACCCCTGTCAACCTGTCTAGCCCCGATGACAGAAGCGTGTTGCTCTATTCACGGCGTGTTAAAGATAAGAAGGCATGGTCGCGTGTGTTCAACTTGGGACACGAGATGCGCGGCAACACAATGAAGCCTAAGATGCGTACACGGATGAAGCGCGGCGAATTCAAGTCTGCCGTAAAGAACATGACTGAGGTTGTGTACAAGACACGGGGTCAGCAGTGTGATGAGTGTAGGGGCGAGGGTCGGTTTCATCCACGCAAGAAGGATGGCACGATAGGAAAGGCTGTTCGTGTCTGTCGGCGGTGTGACGGGGCTGGTGTCCTTTACATACCTACACGGGAAGTAGCTGGATTCAAGCTGATACCTCGTGACCCAATGGATACGGCATCGGCAGGGTTCAAGACCGACAAGGTCACATTGGAAAACCGACAAACCGACTTGTCTGGTGATGCCCACGAGTTCGTTGTAGCCTATGTGCGCTACAGTGCTTTGCGTACTTACCTGTCAACTTTTGTAGAAGGAATGAAAAATAATGTTGACGAAAATAGTTTCATCCATCCAGAGTTCATGCAGTGTATTACGGCGACGGGTCGTCTTTCGTCTAGAAATCCTAACTTTCAGAATATGCCGCGTGGAAGTACCTTCGCTATACGGAAGGTTGTCGAGAGCCGCTTCACGGGCGGTTTTATACTTGAAGGGGATTACTCGCAACTAGAATTTAGGGTGGCTGGTTTCCTGTCTAAAGACGGACAAGCCTATATCGATGTGAAGGATGGTACAGATGTTCACAGCTATACTGCAAGTGTTATCGGATGCACACGTCAAGAAGCAAAGGCACACACGTTCAAACCTTTGTATGGCGGTGTCAGCGGTACAGAAAACCAGCAACGCTATTACCGTGCGTTTAAAGAAAAGTATGAGGGCGTTACTGAGTGGCACAAAGAACTGCAGAAAGAAGCAGTGCGAACCAAAGTAATTACCCTACCCAGCGGCAGACAGTACGCTTTCCCATCTGCACGTTGGACTGAGTGGGGTACAGCTACAAACCGTACGGCTATCTGTAACTATCCAGTACAAGGGTTTGCAACAGCCGACTTGTTGCCAGCCGCATTGGTTCGCCTAGATAAGATGATGCGATCAAGAAAATTAAATTCTGTAATCTGCAACACCGTGCACGATTCGATTGTATTGGATGTACACCCGGATGAAAAAGAGGCTTGCATCAACCTATTAGCCTATGCTATGCAGAGTTTACCTGAAGAAACAGTTAATCGGTATGGTGTCGAGTATGACATGCCTGTCGGAATAGAATTAAAAATAGGCAAAAATTGGCTTGACTCAGAAGAAATAGAACTGTAATATCTATCTACAACCCTAGAAAAAGGAGCATGATTATCATGGATACAGGGACAGACGTAATGAATATTGACGATATGGACGCAATTGTTTCAGCATTTAATAACGACGATGCTGAAGCCCTAATGGAAGCAAGCGGTCAAGGCGGTAATAGTAACCGTCAAGTCGGTTTGCCCCGCATTAATATTAACTACGATACAGAGACTGAAGATGGTCAGACTTTGCCTCGTGGTTCTTGGAAGATGTACCTAGATGGTCGGTTTATCTACGCAGAGAAAGTAAGCATGAGATTTATACTGCGTACTTTTGAATATAGCCTGTGGGATCAGGAGAGTGGTGCCTTTTCATCTAAGTCGGTACAGAAACCGACGCTGTCTGGTATGTTCCCATCAACCGATGGTATCAATAAAGCTGGAAGATTGACTCGTGAGGAAGAGGAGAAACTATCGAAAGATGACCCCGCCTACTTGCGATCACGTGCCGTTGTTTGTAATCAGGTTATTTATGGTAAGATATCTGGTGACTTCAAGACAGCAGATGGAACCGACGTGAAGGTTGAAGACCAGCCAGTGGTTGCGTACTTCAAGCGTTCCGGTTTCAAACCTATCGGCGATTTTATTGGCGGCTTGTCTAAGCAAAAGAAGCTTATGCAAAAGTGTGAAATCTCCCTTACTACACACCGCCATAAAAATGGTAGCGTAACTTTCTGGACTCCTGTACCAGCATTGGAGAAAGAAGTCGATATCACAGATCAGGACAAGGAACTCATGGGCTTGTTTGCAGAGACTGTAAAGGGTCACAATGAGAACGTTATGAATCAGTATCGTGAAGCTGTAAAGCTTCTTGCTGACGATGACGACATCGATCTGGCGGCGGACTTCGAAGATGCTAACGCTGCTTAAAATACAAGACTACATGACTAAGGCTCTCAGGGGGGAAACTACTGTCTCCCCTGAGACTCTTGCTGCCTTTCAAAAAGAATGCAGCGACTCTGTAGTTAAACAACTTACAACTGAACGTGGTGGTTACCGTATTCGTATGTCGGGCTTGGGTCGTCCTCTTTGCCAACAGGTGTTGGATAAGCAGGGCATCAAGGAAGAGATGGAATACAATACCCTGTTCAGGTTTATGTTCGGCGATCTAACCGAATCTATCATCATGCTAATTATGAAAGAGGCGGGGGTAGACATCGTTGACTATCAACGTGCTGTTGAATTGAAGATTGGTGATGAGGTTGTAAAGGGAACTCTTGACGTTATCATCCGTGATGAGATGGGCGTTGAAAAGGTTTGGGATGTCAAGTCAGCCAGTGATTGGGCATTCAACTATAAGTTTACAGGATTAGGCGGATATGAAAAGCTAAAGGAAGATGACCCCTTTGGCTATCTTATGCAAGGATTCTTGTATGCCGAAGCAACCGACATGCCGTTTGGCGGGTGGATTGTCGTTAACAAATCCAACGGTCAGGTAGCTATTGTTGAAGTTCCTGATTGGTCACAAGATGACAAAGAAGCATACCTGAAGGATGCGGCAGAGCGTATCAAGTTTCTTAACAACCCAGACGTAAAGCCATTCAAGCCGTACAAGGCTGTGCCTGAAACGTACAAGAAGGATGGCGAGGTTGTAGAGACTGGAAACAAACTACTGCCTAAAGAATGCAACCTGTGTGGTTACAGACACCACTGCTGGCCTAATGCGATCTTGCACGACCGTGTTACGTCACGGGCGAAGAATCCACCACAAGTGTGGTATTCTAGCCTGAAGAAGAAAGACGTGTGATGCCGTACTTGTTTGTTAAAAACTATGAGGTGGATCTGATGAGCATGAACAAAAGCTTGCATCATATCTACATCGAGTCGGCTTCCAAGTCTGGGGGAGAACGTCGGGTAGCCCAGATGCGCTTGCATGAAAATGGGCTACCCCTCACTCTTGTAAACAACTACAGTAAGGATGGATCTCTTCAAGCAGAAACTGAAGTGCGAGATATGCGAACTGTAGAAGAAGAATTACAGAAAATCAGTAGGACAGCATTTAGCGGGGCTTATGTATGTGTGCCGATGCACCCTTTAACAACAGAACTTACCAACATCGAAAGACTATCCCCAAAACTGGCAGGGTACTTGATAAAAAGATTTCAGTCGATAGGATTAGAGTTTTGAAAAAAGCGGGATACAGATCACAGTTCGAACTTAATTTAGCTAGGATACTTACAGATAACAAAGTTCCTTTTGAATATGAAAATTCTAAATTCCAGTATATTCCCGAACCCCGTAACTATACACCAGATTTTTATCTTCCTGAAAGCGATATATACGTCGAGGCAAAGGGGCACCTGACCAAAGATGACAGGGTAAAAATGCTGCTTGTAAAGAGACAGCACCCTGAGTTGGACATACGATTTGTGTTCCTAAGAGCGTCGAATAAGATTTACAAAGGCAGTAAGACGACGTATGCTGCATGGTGTGAACGTTATAAATTTGAGTGGGCAGAAGGTACGATACCCACAGATTGGTATAAAAAATGAGCGACAACGACGAATTTAATCAGGCTATGGAAGCAGCATCCCTATTACCAGACAGGTATTACATCATACTAAGACCGACAGGTAACGGCGAATTTACCTTGTCAGCATACGATACGACAGGCAATACATATGATGACGATGAAGATTTCAACCCTGCTATGTTGATACAGGAAGGCGCAATTGATATGATACGACTTCATACAGATGAACTGTACGATCAAGGTGTAGCGTCTGTTAAGTTTCGTCTGGCAGGGCAAGAGATGCTTGATGAAGCAGAGGTCGAAGATCCCAAGCTTATCAAGTCAGTTGAAGACAATGTGATTAGAGTAGACTTTGGTACAGAACAATGAGACACGAACAATTTATGAAATCTAAGATAGATGTAGGTAGTATAGAAGACTACCCGCCATCTTATGATCTAGCAGAACAAGCGGGTAAAGAAGCATACGGGGGTGTAGATCTTGTCAACAGTCCGGCACACTACAATCAAGCAGGTGTCGAGTGCATTGAAGCAATCGCGGCGGCGACAGACGATGGGTTTCAATACTACCTGCAAGGAAATATCATCAAATACCTCTGGCGGTACAGATACAAAAACGGAATCGAAGACCTTAAAAAAGCCCAGTGGTACCTCAACAAACTGATCGAAACAACAGAGAAGGAATAAGACATGAGCAACATGCTACCAACATCATATCAACAATTCATTCACAAGTCACGCTATGCACGTTGGCTAGACGATGAACAACGCCGTGAAAACTGGGACGAGACTGTGGATCGATACGTCGGTTTCATGGAAAACCAGATTCAGGGCAAGTGCGGCGTTAAGCTAGACAAGAAGGTAACCGACGATTTGCGTGAAGGTATTTTGAGTCTTGATGTCATGCCATCTATGAGAGCAATGATGACAGCAGGTCCGGCTCTTGCTCGTGACAATATCTGTGGCTATAATTGTAGCTACATTCCTGTTGATAGCCCACGTGCGTTTGATGAATGCATGTATATTTTGATGTGTGGTACTGGTGTTGGGTTTAGTGTGGAGAGAGAAAATGTGGATAGATTACCTGTTGTATCCGATAATTTTGGTCGTTCTGACATCGTTATTTCAGTAGCTGACAGTAAGCCGGGATGGGCAAAAGCTTTGCGTGAACTTATTGCTTTGCTATATGCGGGACAGATTCCTACATGGGATGTGTCTGCTATACGGGGAGCAGGGGCACGTTTGAAAGTGATGGGGGGACGTGCAAGCGGACCACAGCCGCTGTTAGACCTATTTGATTTTACTGTTAGTATATTCAAGAAAGCTAAAGGGCGTCGGTTGTTTCCTATCGAATGCCACGACATCATGTGTAAGATAGGCGAGGTTGTAGTTGTAGGCGGCGTACGTCGTTCTGCACTAATTAGTTTATCTAACCTAAACGACGATCAAATGGCACACGCTAAATCAGGCATGTGGTGGGAAAACGAAGGACAACGTGCACTGGCAAACAACTCTGTAGCGTATAAAACAAAGCCAGAGATGGGTACGTTTATGCGTGAGTGGCTTGCCTTGTACGACAGCAAGTCTGGTGAGCGGGGTATGTTCAACCGTGAGGCGGCAGACAAGCAAGTCGGTCGTAACGGACGCCGTGAGCAAGGCCACATGTGGGGAACCAACCCGTGTTCTGAGATTATCTTGCGTGGCTATCAGTTCTGTAACTTGTCAGAGGTTGTGGTTCGTGAAGCCGACTCGTTGGATGATCTCAAGCGTAAGGTTCGTCTTGCAACTATCTTGGGAACTTTACAATCTACCTTGACGGACTTTAAATATTTGAGGAAGATATGGAAGGACAACACAGAGGAAGAGCGTTTGTTAGGCGTATCCTTGACTGGTATCATGGATCATCCCGTGCTTTCAAAGAACGTAGACAGCAAGCGTTGGCTAGAAGAAATGCGACAAGAGGCAGTCGATACGAACGAGAAATTTGCCCTTATGCTTGGAATACCACAGAGTGCAGCAATCACCTGTGTAAAGCCATCGGGTACTGTATCTCAACTCGTGGACGCAGCTAGTGGTATTCACGCACGGCACAACGATTACTACATCCGTACAGTTCGTGGTGATAACAAAGACCCCTTGACACAGTTCCTTATTGAGCAGGGACTGCACAACGAGCGTGACATGATGAAGCCTGATAGTGTTACCGTGTTCTCGTTTGCTATGAAGTCACCAGAGGGGGCAGTGACACGCACACAGATGACAGCTATTCAACAGCTAGAACTGTGGAAGACGTACGCAATTCACTGGTGCGAACATAAGCCTTCTATCACCGTTACGGTAAAAGAAAACGAGTGGATGGAAGTTGGTGCGTGGGTATATGAAAACTTTGACGTGGCGTCAGGGGTATCGTTCTTGCCTCACAGCGATCACACATATCAACAAGCCCCGTATCAGGACATCGAACCCGATGAATACCTAGAATGGCGCGAACAGTACAAGGACGTTGTTATCGACTGGAACAAGTTGACAGAGTTTGAAAAAGAGGATAACACTACTGGATCTAGAGAACTGGCATGTACTGCTGGTGTGTGTGAAGTAGTGGATTTGAACGCGGCATGAACTGTTGGCATTGTAGTTACAACTTGACTTGGGGCGGTGACCATGATACGGATGATGATCCAGATCATTCTATGGTCACCAACCTTAGTTGTGCCAACTGCGGCTCGTTTGTTTTAGTCTATTTACCCAGAGAAGAAGATGATACAAATAAAAATAACTCCTAGCATCATTGCCCGTGCCAAAAAGAAAGCCGCCTCTGTAGGGGTACTACAGGGCAGCATAACTGGTAGCCTATCCAATGTTGTCGGTGCTATTGGTGAAATTATCGTACAGGATTACACTGGCGGTATCGAAGCCAACAGCAAGGACTTTGACTTGATGGTAGGAAACCGACGTGTTGACGTAAAGACTAAGCGGTGCAACACAACCCCTTCACCTAACTACGATTGTTCTGTGGCGGCACACGGTACGAAACAAGACTGCGATAGCTATGTCTTTGTCCGCATCCTTACCGACCACAGTAAAGCGTGGATACTTGGGGAAATACCTAAAGCAGACTATTACAAGAAGGCAATCAAATATCAGGTGGGTGATGTTGATCCTGCCAACGGCTTTGTTTTCAAGGCTGACTGTTACAACCTAGCAATACAAGAACTAGAGACTGTCAATGGCAAAGAAGCAGCATAAGGCTAACCTATTTCAATTTACAGCGTACTTGAATCAGGATGGAAACGTGGAACTCATGTGGGATGGCGTACCACCTAGCGAGTTTGAATCCGCAATGAATAAAGGGATGCCAGAGTATGAAGGTGCACACTCAATAGCATCCCTGTTAAGGTACCTCAGATCGATGGGCGATGAAATGATGGAGAAATCCCGCACCTACATCTAAGTTTATTTCTTTTTCTTTTTGTGTTCCTTGATTACTTCGAATCGTGCATTCAAGAACGAACCCCGATGACGCTTGTAACCGTCTTTGGGGTTTTTCATTAGGACAAACTCTTTGCCTTGCTTCATCCAGTGGTAGCCCTCTGGGGCACGAACAACTTTTCTAGCCACGATTCTTAGCCTTTCCCCCGTACATCATGTACCCCATCTTATTTCGTACAGGTTTTGGTAGTTTACCTAGCCCTTTGTTATCTTCAGGTACAGGTTTCAGGCTTGCCTTGCCACCCTCTGCCATGTTCATTGACATACCCGCAGGTTGCATCTGGGTCGGTTTCATTTTCTGTGGTTGCATCATTGGGGCAGACTGCATCATGCCGCCCATCTGTGCCTTTTTACGGGGCTTAGTTGCCGTGCCGCCGTACATCATAGGTTTGCGACGGGTTGCCCCGCCATACATCATACCCTTGCGTGGGCCGTTATTGTACTGTTTCATCATTGTTCTCCTCAGTAATACCGTAGCGTTCTTGAACAGACGGGATCTTAACCGCCCCTTCTGCTGCTCCTCGTGCAAGATAGTTTTGTACACGTAAGCTAAATGTTTTGATATCTAACTCAGTCAAACGTTCTGGGTTGGTTAGAACGTTTGCCATAAACTCTGCAGCTTGTCTGTCGCTAAGAGCCAAGTTGATTAGATTCTGTTTATTCTCCAGCATCATACGGGTAGCTGCTTCAGTACCAACATACAGGGGACTGACCATTCCCCGTGCAATGTTAAAGACACGAGAGAATACAGAGTCTAGGGACATGCCCTTCGTTGCCCGACCTGCGCGGAAGTCTAAGGCATCTCCCATGCTATAGCTAGACCAACGAGCGATACGTTGAAGCTGATCCACATGATCTGTTCCTAATACTGCTTCCATAACTGCAGCCCGTCTAGGATCAGATATGTCATCAATAAACGTATTGATCTTTGTTACGTCACCACGCAACCGACCCGATGGGGCATCTAAGCCTGTCTGCACACCCCCGCGTTCAAAGATACCACGTAGGTACATGTACTTCATGCTTGTGCGTACTTGATCTTCTGTCAGCTTTCCGCCACTCTGCGCTACAAATTCAGCTATAGTATTGTTGTAGCTTTCTGGGGTGGCGTTTTCAAAGAACTCTGAATAGAAGGCTTTGGGATTGTTTATTAGCTTTGTGTTTTGTGAAAGCTGACCAATCGTTTCGTTGATTGCATCCAACTCTTTCTTTTGTGCGATACCAAGTACACCAGAGGTTACGTCAACCCGTTTACGAATAGCTTCGTATTCGACTTGTGCATCCTTGTTGGTTTTCATAATTTTGTCCCAACTTGCCGCACGGTTTTTGATAACGTCTAATTCGACGCCACCTGCGCTTTGGAACACACCTTGTTCGTCGATGTAACCGACCCGCAGTTCGTTTTCGATATCAACGATACGCATAGCTTTGCTAAAGTTGTACGTGATTTTTTTGTTTGCTACGTCCATGCCTTCGTTCAAGATTTCAATAGACAAATCCGCATCCCTTGCCATTTTGTCTGATATCTTTTTACTAATCATGGTTTCAAGCATCTGCTGCGCCATGTACGCATTTCGCTTTTGTACTGGATCGCGGAAATCAAATACCAACCTACCATCGGCACCCTTTGTGCCACCTAGAAGATACATAATGCGATCCCGCTCTTTTGCAATAGCTTGCAAGCTTTCTGCTGGATCAGCTTCTTCTGTAATCTTAACAGCAAGGTTTGCAATCTTGACGAAGGGTGCTTCAGGTGCTTTGTTTTCATCTGGGTAATAGTAGCTACGGCTTTCGTCTGCAGGTCTTTTGCGTTCCCGTCCGTCACGGACCACCTGTGCGTAGCGTCCTTTATCAACTCTGTTACCAACGTTATCCTGATAGGTCTGACGTGCTTTTGTAATCTGTTGACGTACTGCAGGATCGTAGTTACTATACACTTCATCGATAGTGTCTTTAAATTCTTGAGCAATGTCGGCTTCCAAGCGTGAAGGAGTCTTGGACTGTCGGCTCAAGGTAATGGCTCTGTCGCGGAAGTACCTGTAGACATTTTCAACTTCAGAGGGCTTGGCTGCAAAGAACTGAAGAGGCTCTGCACTATTTTCAGCCAGTTCCAAAGCCAAGTCGATGTAGCCAAAGTTTTCTAAGCCATCTACTTCGCGTCTCTGTGTAATCAGAGCCGTGATAGTATCTTCACCGAATTCTGCAAGCAAACCACGACGTGCCATAGTCCGCATAGCATTGTGAAGGTCTTTACCACCTGCCTTATTAAAGAATCCCTTCATACCACCGAACACTACAGACAGCGGTTTGTCCTTCATGTCTTCAGTCATGTCAACTAACCGACGCATAACGTCTGTCATGTCGAGGGTATCTTCGCCAACCATATCATCGACCTTGCGGTATTCAGCAGACGCAAGGGCTTTACGTCTGCCATACTCTGCATCGAACATGATGTCTGCGACGCGACGAAATTCTTTAGTAAATGTATTCGTATCCATATCAGAAGACAGATCTTTTATGGCCTGTAGTTCTTCTTCTGCGGACTTGATTATGCGATTGTGCATTTTTACTACACGTTCACCTCTGGTGATAATACCTGCAACTTCTCCTGTATCCAAGATGGTTTCTAATTCTACAAGCTTATCAATTGTGTCAGTGTCTATGCCTTCTGTTACACCTACATTTTCTACGTAGCTTTGAAGGGCAAGGTACATCTCCTGTTTCTTTTTGTTCAAGTTGCCTTGTTGGAATGCAATGCTTTCTGCAGTGTCGTTCATCAACTGCTGTAAACCGACGTTCGAATCTAGGTCTACACCCGAATTCTTACGGATCAAATCCTTTAGGAGATTCAGGTTTGTTGTCATACCTTCTAGGGTAGCTTCCTCTGCCCCGATGGTTTCCATGATTTCTGGCATCTTTTTGGTAAGATTAGCCGCATTCAAATCTTGAACTGCAGTTTTTTGAAACGCAAGAAGCGGTGCAATACCTGTCGCTTGTGCTACAGTCAAATGCAAAGTAGGCAGGGCTTCTGCAATTGCTTCATCTGACATCCCGACTGCAAACATATCATCACGAAAACCGTTGATCATTTTGTTGTAGTCGAGAAGAGACTGGTAGGCTTTTTCCCTGTACTCAGGTGTCATCTGATTAAATAATCTGTTTAACTGAGTGAAGGCAGCTACATCTTGGTCGGTTACAGCACGTCCCATCTCAGTCATAACAGAACGCATCTTTGCTTCGTCGCCTTTTACAAGAGTGCCTTGTGTGATGAACGGAAGGAAGTCTGAATTTTCCAACATCAAACCGACATCCTTAATGGTGTTATCGGTAATCGTATTGATGGCTTTGCTACCGCCCCAAACCGCAAGGCGTGATACAGCCGGTGCAAATATAGGTGCTGTAATACCGACTATTGTGTCGCCATCTACACCGAATGCAGTAAAGTCTGTTGGTAGTGCGGCTGCACCTAAACCGACTGCAGTAGAAATTAAAACATCATCTCTTGCTACACTACGTATGTATGGACTGTTGATTGTGCCCGTACCCTTACGTAACTGATAACTACGCAGACTTGTTTTAAGAACGTCGCGCTGCTTTCCTAGTTCTATGCGTTTAACATCATCTAGGTTGGGATCGTCTAAACGTTTATTTATTGCGGTTATGTCATCTTCATAGCGGGAGATAGTAGCCCGATGCGAGGTCAACTGTTCGCCCATTGTAAGGCGACCCCGTGCTCTTACGTTACCAGCCGTAGCAAAATTAAATGCCCCTTTAAGGGGAGCAAGAAATCCTGAACTTTTCTCAGCACGAAGGGACTGATACACTTCGTAGTCGGTTTTATCTGCGTACTTTATTGTGTTAGACTTACGTGCATTCTGAACAGCCCCTACTGTTTTTGATGCACGGGAAACAGCGATAACAGTGCCGACAGCAGTAAACGGAGCCTGTTCAGAAAAGTACAAAGCCGCTTTACTACTTGCAGGTAATTCTTTGTAGGCAAGTTCCAAGATACCGTCTGCAGAGGCATCGTCCAAGCCGACATCCCTATACTCGACGTTACCATTTTCATCTAGCTTGTATTGTGCCTTGCCATCTACAACCTCAATCAAAGGAACCTGATGGTCTTCGCGCCAAGCATCTTCGCCGTACTCAGCTATGAATTTCTTTTTATATTCGCGCTTCAAAGATGCACGACTAGAATCTAAGACTACAGTATCATTCAGTGCTCTGTCGTATTCGCGCATCCACCCTTTTTGTCCCATCCTTTTGCCAAAGGATTCTATAAACGTATTATCAAAATCTCTGTCGCCAAACATGGCTTCACCCGCAGCATCTTTCAAAGCCCCCGCTGCACTGGTTGCCATACCTACAATCAAAGGCAATCGGGCAAGTTCACCCGGCAAATCCTCACCAGCCCGAAGAAACTCAGTCAGGGTATCTCCCGTCTTAAACTGCGAAAGAATTAAGTCTTGTCCCCGACGTGTAAGATTTGGGTTGGTTTCAGATATTAGGGCAGCTACCTTCTGTCGGTTTTTTACCGCGTCAGTAAGAATAGACTTAAAGTCCGCGCTGTAATCGTCTGTCCATTCAGGTAACCGGACTTCTGTGTAGTCGGGCGTAGAGAATGGCACAGCAGGTTTTGCCGGATCTTGTTGTGGTGTTGACTTATTCGTGATGTATTCATATTCAAGTGCGCCGTACAATCCGGGGTCGGCATTGATTTCTTGAATCCGACTAGGTGTCAGGACTTCATCGCCGATTATTTCAACACCGGAAGCAGCAATCTCATCGTAGGACTTGCTGTTCATTATGGAACGAAATTCGTTCGATAGATCTTGCGCTGATCTAGACGTGCCACGTTGTGCAGCTACATCTTCGGCTGCAAGCGTAGGCAAATCAACTGTTGTCGTTTGTACGGTCCGTGCCTCTTCTGGTGACGGAACCGACTCCATGCCTGTTGGTGTTGCGTCTATCGGCTCTTGGAAACCGACGGGTAATGTAGAATCTAAAGCCATTGTCAACCTTATTTCATGGGTTCAAAGTATTGAGTTCCGTCTGGGCGAGTCATCTTCTTGTACTTACCGGGATAACCCTCTAAGGTGTACCCTTGTTGGTTGTTTCCTGATTCTTTTCCTGCAACATCTAGGTATTCTATTGTGCCAGTAGCAGGAGCAGGTTGTGGTGATGGAGTTGGTTGGGCACCAGCAGGGGCTGGAGCAGGAGCGGGGGCTGGAGCAGGAGCGGGGGCTGGACCGCCGGGAGCACCAGCACTATTTCTAACAAGTGCCCCGCTAGTAAATGCTTGTCTTGTGCTATCGCCTTTTGCAAACTGCTGTGTAACGGCACCGTTGGATGTGATAATCAAAGCAC
>Ga0208767_1001033_pt1 | contig 22290 bp, 36 predicted proteins | sample VirMetDEL_Mar_21_FD_184514 | JGI IMG/M metagenome (GOLD analysis project Ga0208767, IMG submission 184514) | Aqueous microbial communities from the Delaware River and Bay under freshwater to marine salinity gradient to study organic matter... | ecosystem: Environmental > Aquatic > Marine >... | reverse complement strand
GCTCCGCTTGTGATCTTTCTATTTCTGCTTGAGCGATAAGCATGTTTGGATCTTCTTGCGGCGGCTGGTTAGCTGCTGCCTGTTGCTGCTCCATAACTTTTTGCCGCTCTTCATCTGTCCATTGGCTTTCAGGTATTAAACCAGCGTTAAATAACTGCTCTCTGAAACGCTCAGCCATCTGATCCATACCCGGCTCTTTCTTATTCTTAAGCCAAATATCCATGCCAGACTGTGCGAATTCAGGACTAATGCTCGCCATGGCCTCAAAGCTTCGGGCTGCTTCTTTTTGTGCACTATTAAATGCTGGGCCTACCTCACAAACCACATCATATTCACCTATCGATAAATCATTAAGGGTGATGTTCTTTTGAGTTTGCTCGTCGAATACAGTTTGATTTAAAGTAACTATATCTGACGTGCCATCTTCTTCAAGCACGCGCACCTGCCTGGTAGCATCATAAACTCTTGGGATAGCATTAATTAATACTTTACCAGTTTGGCATATGGTAACTTCTAACGCCCTGAACCACTTGATATTACCAACATTACCCTGCTCTATTTGTTGCAAACCAGCCACGCCGCTTTGCTGTGCGTTAGCATTACCTTGTTGAGCAACAAAAGTGTTCGATGATGTGCCAATCATCTGTTGCATGTTTTGTATTGTTGTTTGCAATCCTTGACTTGCTTGCGGGCCACCAGTGAAAGTAGGAAGTAAGTTAGGGTTTTCTCTATCGAGATTGAATATTCTAACCGGGGCGCGATCTGTATTCATTTCTGAATAATCATTGCCCTCGGCCATTTCGTCAGTCATCCAGACGGTAGGCGATGGCGATAAAGCGCCATCCTCAATATCACGGCTCATAGCGTAGTTAAGCGAACGCTGTTGATCGTATAGGTTCTTTAGCTTGCCAAAATAGATAGTGTCGTTGCTAACGATGTCATAGTTACCGTAAATCGGTACTAATGGAACGTAATCAAAAACCGTTTCTTCTTCTTCGTCTAACCAGTCGCTTCCATCAAACATTCGAGAATAAACGCGCCAGCTTTCCCTAGTTCTACGCTTCTCGTTTCCGTTTTCGTCAGTTTCCACAAATATACCAGACTGCGCCAGCTCATCTTTTACCGCTTGAAAATCATCATTATCACGATAAACAGATCCGTCAGTCATTCGCACCAATTCTATTTTGCGCGGTTTCCTGTAATAAAGCTTACCAACCGTAACAACTTCTTTTTGATTGTAGTTACTTCTGTTTCCGTAATCGCTTCTGGCATTATCACCAACAGACATACCGCCGCCATCAGGCCATCTAGCGTTATACTCAGCTATCGGCAACGCAACAAGCTTAACAGCCCAGTTAGCATCACTTCTATCTTGCTGTACAGAGGATAAATCAAACCACACAGAATCAACAGCGTTAGGCACATGACGTATAAACAAGTCTTGGTCGAATGAGTCACCATCAACCCACTCTTGGGTTATCTCTAACGCATCAAATCCGCCTATTACGTTAGTGCGACCCATCTTATTAAATACGTCCTCAGCGTTAGATATATTTCTGATGTTGCGAATAACACCATCCAGTAACTTCGCTGTATCTTTTGAGGCTTCACCACCAGACGGGGCAACTCTAACAGTAAAATCGCTTTGTTCTATCTCGCCAGATATACCATCGATGATAGGTGTACACATATCAAAAGTGCCACGGAATCTCCCATCCATTGCCGTTCTTGCGTACTCGTCCCACATACCATCCTTTTCTGTTATGAATCGGCGTGCTTCCCTAACTTCGTCGCGCTGGTATTGCTCTGCGTCCTGCGCTTTCTGTATCATTATCAACACATCGCTGATGTTTGAATAATTCTGCTTTAATGGCATGCTTATTACCTGCAAACTGTTTTGAATTTAAGATTAACTTTCTTTTTCTTGTTTATTATACTCGAATTGTCGAAAGATAGTACAGCGGCATCAAATATGTTGGGGCTAGGTATTTTTAAGCGACTGCCATCACCAAGTAAAATACCCTTTCTCAATTCTTCTTTAGTGTAAAACCTTATCTTGTCGCTGGGCTTTAACGGTAGCTTACAAGCCTCTGCTCGTAACTTTTGAAGCATCTCTGGCTTTATAGACTCACTACAAAAGCTTATCAATTCCTCAGGTTTGTGATATTTACCATGAACAACTGCTTCATACGTTTTATACACTCGGTCAGCAAAATTTGTTATATTTTGTGACTTCTTGTTAGCGAATACATCTTTGTTTAATCTGCCAGCAGCAATGTCAATGCTAGAATTATCAGAGCTAAACACAGCGTTAGGGTAGTGAACCTCAGAGCTTCCTTTATACATGAAAGTATGAACTCTAGTGCCACTAAAATTACTTGTTGCCTGGTCACGTAAAATAGCGCCCAAGCCATCCCCATCCCAACCAAAAGAATCAGCGCCAAAATTAAGAGCATTTCTACAAGCAATATCAAATTTTCTATTGCCATTCTCACCCTCTATTTCATCAAGCCCCATAAATACTACGCCATGCCTTTCTGCATAACCTGCGGCATCACCGCCCACGTCGCTTGGATCAAAACCGACAACCTTGCCACCTGTTGACTCAAACCCTAATTTCTTGTGAGCATCAATACAAGCATCAAACCAATCTGAAACAATCAAGGAGTTCTCCACATCATCATTAAAGGCTCCATGCCAAATATGCTCATACCTAGTCTTGCTCATTCGACCATCATTTACTTTTTCGGTGTCTTTTTCGTATTCTTCCACCAAAGACTTATCGTGCTTAAAAAAAGGATTATCTTCAAAGCCAACCTTAATCAACAGGTGGTATTCATCCTCGTAGTAGCCTTTTCGATCATAATGCGCCTGGTAAGGCACTATAAACTCCTGGCTCATAGGGTCGTTACTCGATAACGCATTCCAGATCAGCCACATTTCAGCCCCATCAACACCACGCAACGTAGGGCCTAAAGTATCAAGTGCGTGTTGACTTGTTTTTGCTGCTTCCTCTAAAAAGAAATACTTATATTTAAACAGTGATTTCATATCCTCAACATTCATTAGTCCGCCAAAGGATATTATGCCGCCGTTCCTGTGGTCTATCTTCCACTTAGATTCAACAGGATTAAAGCCAGCAAAATCTAGCTCACCTATACGCCCATTCATACCACGATATATTGATTGGGATATTGATTTCATTCTTTCACGCAAACAGAATACACCAGCCCCCGACGAATTAACCTCACCGATCATGGCATCCATAGCCATTATTGACTTGGTTCCTGCTCTACCACCAAAAGCACCCTTTACTTTCTTATGTTTCAAAATAAGAGGCTCCAGCTTCTCTATTAACCAAATAGTTGGCTTATCATCAGTGGGCCTCATGTTTCCTATGGTACCTTTCCATTTACGACAAAATGTAGGCACCAACTTACCATTAACCTTATCAACCTCTTTTACTATGCCGTACACTGACTCTTCTAGTTTACCAGCTTGGGCGAGTATTCTTGGCTCTATAGCATCTAAAATCTTAGTTAGAGAACGCATTAGCGGCTCCATGATTTTCATGGTAGCCGTACTTACTTCTAGCTTTTATTATTACGGCGGCAGCATCTAAAAGCACCCCGAAAGATCCAAGGTTAGTCTTCTTGCCGTCAACTCTTATTTGAGCGCGAAAGTTTTTCTTAGTATTACACCAATAAACACCAGACAAACCCAACTCATTTGATTTTCTCAGCGACTGGTTCATGTTATTAGCTCTATGAGTAACATTTCTAATATTTGAAATTCTATTATCTGTCTTGTCATGGTTTATGTGATCTATCACATTAGGCCAAACGCCGTGATATAAAAACCAGCACAACCTATGAACCAAATACTCTTTTTTTAGGAACGTCAACTTCAAATAACCGCGGTAACATTTTGTGCCAACCAAAATGCCATCCCTATAAAGCAAACCATCCTCCGATGAATAATAAAACCTATCTCTTATTTTATTCTCTATTTCTTTATTCATAATTAACCTTGTCATCAGTTAGTCACATTAAAAAGCGGGGCACAGAGGTGACAGCTCTTATTCGGTAATGAACCTAGCCCAGCTTTAACTATATCAACCAGATAAAGCCTCTTCCAGTTTAATAATACGCTCTTTTAAGTCTGTGTATTCTTCTATGTCAATCATGGCCTTGATAGCTTGTATGCAAATATTACCTATATCGCTAGGTATATCTCCATTAGCCATAGCTGTAAGAACATAGTCAGCCTTTACGTGCGGTTTAGCCTCTTGCGGCAAGTCAAACTTAAATATCGGGGCTACGGCTTTTGGCACTGGTGATATGCGAGACAAAACCTCTTTGAACATAAATGTATCGTCTGTATTAACAGCCCTAGACATTAGCTCATCATAAAAATCTGTTTCTGTTTTACCTAACCGCTCCAAAGCCTCTAATATCTTTGTGCGCTCGCTTTTACCCCTTCGCTTTTTTGGTTGCCCTTCTGATGTAAAAGATGTTGAACTCTTTGCCATAACCTAACCCGTAAAAAACCCGTATTTCCTTAATAGTACCACAAAAAAAAGGCACTGTTTAGGTGCCTTATATCTGTACTGAGAGAGGTTAACTAAGCTATTGTTTTTAAACAAAAAGCTCATTTAGCGATTATCGCCTCTAGCTTTCCTATCTTCAATCTTAGCGATTATTCCCTCTAACTCTACTATTCGTTCAGTATTCCTATCTTTCTTTCTGTATGACAACCAATAGAATATTGTGCCGATAACACCAAATATGACTGATGATATAAAACCAAGACCCGTAGCGTTGGCGTTGATAAACTCAAACCAGCCAAGCTCGACAGCTACACCACCAGAAACAGCCAAACCTGTGGCAGTATCACCTATCTGTTTCGTTATCTCGTGCCGCATTTCTCACCCTCCTGCCCGACAAGTAAAGCGTTACACGAATTACAACCCCAAGAATCGAGGTTACGCCCGCGTATAAACTTCCGTATAGCTCGAAGTGCTGTATAAATTCCATTGTGCGATACTACCATCTGAGCTACTCCCGTTAGAACTATTAGCTCATTGTAGTAACTGTAAAAAAACAAGCTGAACCATGTTGATTCAACCGTTAAATCATACACAATCATAATATGGCAAAAACAAGCAAAGCTCAAAAGTAGCGCCTGTTTCCAAGCAATTCTATCAAAAATCAAGAACATAGTCAAGATTACAGCTGTAACACCATCCCACAACACAAACACATTTCGGTTAAAAACATAACTCTCTGTATCTGTAGATGCTGGCAATTGAAATGTTAAATTAAGCACACTAGATAGCACAATGATAAAAGAATGAACTCTGTAACTACTACCGCCAAACACCAATATAAAAATAAAATATACCGCAATTATTCCGGTAAAGTCTAAACTATCCATTAGCTATATGTGGCCCTGTCGCTTGGTCGTGATTTAGATGCTTTCTTTTTTCTTTTCGGTTTGTTGTTATCATCAAGATAAGAATCTGATGCGCTCGAATAGGATGCTAGCGCGTCAGTTTTAGCCGGCTTTTTATCTCTAGTACCTGCTGCCGCCAACTTTTTAGATTTCTTTTTCATTGGTTTTTTATCTCTAGTTCCTGCTGCCATAACATGACTCCTCTAAGTTAATTGGCATAAATCATACCATATTTACTGCTTTTTTAAAACATGCCGTTATCTCTAGCTGCACCACCACCAAAAAGCCAAGTCGCCATAAACCAGCTTCTTGCTCTAAACCAGTGACCAGAATCTTTTAATAAATCACCACACACCGCGCTTGCCTGTAAATTATCACAAACCGCGCCGCACTCAAACAAACCATCATTACAAAGCTCGTCATGGAATATCCACGCAAAGCTATCAACATCCTTTGCCATTGTGGCCCCATCAGACCTGTCGCCGGACTCAACACCAATCCATTTTCTGTACCTAGGACTGTAATAGCATATATTAAGGAAAACTCTGTACCCTAACACCTTCCCGTCATCAGCTTTAATCTTTCGTACGTAATCCCAAATACTTTCTGTTTTAGTGTTTACTATTATGTAATCTTCGCCGTTAAATTCTTTCTTATCCAACATGATAAACCTTAATATATTTTTATTGTGAACTCGCTTGGTAACTTAGTTAAAAGCTCTTTTAGTGTTTTACTGCTGTTAGTAACATCAGGGACGCAATCACCATCAAGAAACTTAACCGAGTCTCCGACCAAGATACAACCCTCAATCTGCCTCGTGTAATTACCAACATGAATTTGTATACCCGTTCGTCCAATTACATTATTAATAGCTATCACATTGCCGTTTTTTTGGCTAAGATGCTTTCGCCCAATATATGTGGTTGGCGGTATACAACTCTCATTTTGCTTGTTATCTTTATAGGGTAGCTCAAGCGTAAAGCACTGAAAGTCACCGTACACTAAACGACCTACAGTGCAGTCTTCTTGATACCACCTGGTTATTATTAAATCCATTTTTACACCTAATACTTGATCAATTAGTGCTTTCTATACACGCAACAACAACATGCATAGAAAGACTATCTTTTATTAAAACGGCGCTTTACCATCATCATTTAGCGGCGGCCATTGCTGCTGTGGCTGCTGCTGAGGTGCGGCCTGTTGATATTGTGGCTGCTGCTGTTGTGGTGATTGTTGTTGTTGCTGTGGTTGCACCACTTGCGGTGAATTAATAAAACCCAACTTAGCATCTTGTAAAATCAGCTTGGGCTTATAATTAGGATCGCTAGCATCTACAATAATTCCCGTTCCTGCAACCTGAACTATAGCACCCTCAACTAAAGCACTGCGGTAAAAATCAATCTGAGCATCCTTGGCAAACAATGCCGCATCGTAGTTAGTCCACACATTTGTTTTCTGTTTAAAGTCGTAGTTCTTCTCGCCCAGGCTAACAAAGAATGTCACTCCGTTAGCGTTTGCGAATTCTCTTGCTGGATTGTTTAATTTTGCTGTAATACTGTGCATTTTTATTTTTCCTCTTTAGTTAACTGCTCGTAAAGGTCGTTCATTTTAGTAATAAATAACCCTGTTTTTTCTTCCATATTTTTTATGAATTCCTCATCACGCTCTACACGCTGTAATAAATAACCAGCATCAACATCAAGCCTAGGATCAAAGCTTAAAAAGTCACACCATTGGCGCTGAGCAATCCAAAGTTGCATCTGTATCTGCTCGTAATAGTCGTTGCTGTAGTTGTCAGTTAAGGCCCTGCGAATTTGAGTTATGGTAGTCGGGCATTTTATCTCTAACATACCATCATCACCAATTAAACCGTCAGGGCTAACACCTAGATGATCACCCTCCGCTATAAAAGCTACCTCCTTTACAGTATTACCGCTTTTAAGCTCATACATAGCCCGAGCTTGCGGCTCTGTCTCAGTTCCCCAACGCATAGCATCGTTTTCAAAGAATGGCTTTGGCTCGCCTGTTAATCTTTCTGCTAGCAATTCCATCATGTAACTTTCTGCCGTTTTGCTTGGAGCTGTACCACGTCCTTTTGATAGTACATCTTTCATTTTTGATGCTGTTATCCTGCCAAGACGCAACTTATGCCATTCTGAGCTACCCTGTTCGCATGTTTCAATTATGTTCATGACTTAGCCACCTTTAAAATTTTATCGAAATCTTTTGTTTTCACCTCATTTAAGTTTTTAAACTTAAACGCTTGACACACTTTAAGACCTTTCTCTGTATACATGCCATTTTCATCACATAGTAATGCTAACAACTGCTCAACCTGGTCTGTGTCAATGGTCAAATCTATTTTTTTACTGCCGTCCCCCTCGTACTCGCCATTTATGTCCTCGCCTGCCCACAAATCCAAACCAAGACCATGCAAGGCTATAGCTTTAGTTAAAGCCCTCATCTGAGCTTTATTTATATCATTAGCTTTTGGAGCTGTTGCCGTTTGATTTTTAAAATCTAACACTGGCATCATTTGAGTTTTTGAAAGGCCGTTGATAGTTACTGTACACTCAACAAAATAACCAACCTCTGTTTTTAGAAATGGTAAGCTATCCCACTTTGTCATTTCCCAAGTTATTTCAGGGAAAAGCTTACTAGCCTCACGAACCGCGTTAGACCATGAAAGATAAGGCAGCTTGCCTTTCATTTGTACCAACGATGATATATCAACATTGTTTAAAACCTTAAATACTTCACTCATCACCTAAAACCTCGTCAATTTCTTCTACTAAATTATTAATCAAGCCCGTAACCTGGTACGCCTTGGTTAAATCATTTTCTATTATCATCTGATGTAACTCTAATAAAGCGGCCTTTTCAGATTTTAACGCTATTTCAGCGCCTTTTTTATCACTTGGTATTCTGTGTATATCCATTACTCACCATCCTCATACAATCTTGTCAGCTCCCTACACTCTTCAATACTACAAACCAACTCGCCATCTTCTTCTACCATTTCCATGTTGCAATACTCACAATAATCCGGCTCTGGCTCGTCGCAGTATTCTGCTATTTGTCTTGATACGTGACAGTAATCATTCATTTCATTTCTCCGCTTCACTTCAATGATGTAACCTTAGCACCATGAAATATTATTGCAAGCTTTTATTTGCAATCTATGCAAAATAATTGTATTATTATTTCAATCAATAACAATTAACTATAACTAAAGGGCAAGATATGAAATTTGCAGACAAATTAAAAAAAGCAATGATAGACAAGAATATAAGTAGCAATAAAGAGCTTAGCGAGCAATGCGGCGTTAGTTATTACATTATCAATAGGCTGCTACGGGATGACTGTAGCTGCCGACTAGGTGACTTAGTGATAGTTGATAACTACCTCAATTCAAACGTATTTAATACAACTAAAGCAGGGGAAAATAATGAGAAAATTAATTAATCAATTAGGCCAGATAGTGGTAATAGGTTTTTTTGTTGTGATTATCATCAACGTAATTATTTTTTAAGGTGATTAAAATGGATAACTTTAATTTTAAAAACCCAGTAATAGCTGGAAGAAACAAAATACTTTCAGATATTAAAAACCAATCCGGCGATCTAGTTGTTGCCGGTAGTGGCTCAGGCCAAACAAGTACAGCTAAAAAAATACGCGATGCTGAGGACGCACTAGAACTCGAAAAACTAGAGAACCAAACACAAACTGATTATTTTAACTATTTACTAGAGTGGTGATATGGAAAGAATAATTGATGCGATACTTTCTTGGCTGCCATGCCTTGACGAATAAACAAAAGCCACTTTTTACAGTGGCTTTTTTATTTTCTACACATTTATATTTAACGGGCATATCTCCGTTAATCTTATAGTTATCGTGTAATCACTACCAAGATTATTATAAACGCAAACTCTATTCATGCCGCTAACGTATTGATGCTTTAAATAAGCGGTTCCTGCGTTAGCTGTAAAACTCAAACCCACCAATAAAAATAATGTTGACTTAATCATGTATATATGCCTCTTTATCTTGCTCTGCTTGTTTGTTATACTAAAATAGCCCAATAAATCCACCAGGAGTAGGATCATGACTACAATCAAAGGTTATTTACCACCGTTACCACCATCACCACCGCCCGAGGTTGCTCGCTCACTCATAGCCTGGTAGTTTAAATACTCCTGCATATGAAAAGCTGCTGCTTTTTCTTTGCCTGCCTCCATAGCTGCTGTCCATTGCTTATGGTGAAAATCTCTTTTTTCTTCATACCATGATTTCATTTTTAAATCTCCATCATTACCCTAAAAAAACTCATAAAAGAAGTCATACCACTAAAGGCGGCCATTCCAATAAAAGCAACAATTGACCAATGACCTATACTGTCAGCATAACCAGTAGCAAGCATTGAAACAAAAAACACAACCGCGCTTACTATAAAAATTACAATAGCCTTATTCATTGTTACCCCTCTTATTTTAGTTAATGCCGTTAAAAAGTGCGTCAATATCACTTTCTTCATGATCAATATCATCATGAACAAATATATACCCGACATGCTCACCACTCTCAACCTCATCGATATTGTTTGCTTCTATGTTGCGACCACACACAGGGCAATAAATTACAGCATTACTCATTTCAAACCCTTTATTGTTTGTTGTTGTCAAGATTTATCAACAGTGATTCTGTAAATCACATTGCCGCTTTCATCACTAACTACGATAGGCTCACCGAACTTTAACCCATGTTCAGCAACAGCACATATAGCATCCATTGTTACATCAGTTTTATTTTTGCCCCATAAGTTACCCTTAATTACATTTCCTGCGTATATTTTTCCTGTTACTGGACTCATAGCTATTTTTAATTTACTCATTTCAAACCCCTTATTGTTTGTTGTTTAACTGCTTGTTTTTGAATTCATCCATGCCTTGTAGTAAGTTTTTCATGGATTGCGCTTTTTGTTTTTTGTGCTCCTGCAATTCCACTAGACCAGGCAACGAGCTAGGAAGCATTTCTAGCGGTGTATTTTGGTAAGTGGCATACATGCTTATAAATTCCTTTTTAGCCCACGTAAGCTTGTCTACAGGCATCGCACAAAGCTCTTTCCACGTTGTAAACGCTTTTAATGCTGCCACCCCTTGCTTGTCGTCAATATCTAGGTTCCCATAAGCGCCAGTAGCTCTTATTTGATGTTGTATTTGCGCCCAAGCTAGCTCAGCTTTTTCATCAGCAGACAATTCATCAACCGTTAAGTGTTTAATAATATTTGCCGGCTTTGGGAAAAACTTTCCATCAACAGGGTCGCTCAAGTGCTGCTCGAATCCATAACTAACCTGCTCAACCGTGTAATCTCTAAGCGATGAGAAAAACAGTTTTAGCATGATTGGTGTTACTTCAATCTTTTTAACTGTGCTGTAAAGCTCAGCAGTTGCCAAGACAATCTCTTGAAATTCTCTTTTGTTTGAATCATCCATTACCAACCACCTTCTAAATTTTTAATGTTTTGAGCTGTAACATCAGAATACTGCTTTATCTGAGAAACCTTGTTTTCATTAAACCACCACTCAGCCTTAAAGCCAGACCAGCTTTTGCTAGCTGCGTACTCGATAGCATCGTTAACCATCAATCCTGATTTTTTAATCTCAGTCATAAGTAGGTTAAACGCTGTCTTAGTGTTACTAGCTCGTTTTTTCTTGCGAACCGTTAGCCAGTCATCAAGAACTTGAGGATCAACGCCTAAGGCTAGTAACTCTTTTTTGAAGTTAAATTTTGGAGCGCTAGCGACTATATCTTTATTTACTTTCTTATCATTATTATCATTCTTTACATTCTTGTTAGTGGTTGATTGTTGGTTACTTGTTGGTTGATTGTTGGTTAAAGTGTTGGTTGATTTGCTGGTTGATTCGCTATCATCGCCTTGATAAACGTCATAGTTATCAACGGTTACAAGCGTTCCTTTGCTGGTTGATTTGATGGTTATGTCGTTGGTTGATTTTAGCTTAGTTAAGCACGTTCTTATTTGTTGTTGTGATAGACCAGTTTCGTTAGATAGTACTTCCCTACCAGTTAATAGCTGTCCTCTTTTTATTAATGTGCCTCTGTATTTTTTGTCTTTATGATTGGCCTTAAGCATTAAATGCAAAAATAAACATTTAGTATTCATGTCGTCGTACCATTCCCAATCTAAAAACTGCCTATGTAGTTTTATCCAACCGTTTGACATAATTATTCACCCAATTCAGATAAATATAAAAAATGGTGCGCTATTTCTTCTAGATCGTCCTTTTTGAATTCCATCATCTGAACATCAAGCGCCGACTCGTCACTAGGTAGCGCATATCTAACCGTAATATTTCCTCCAGAATTTTCAAATATTTCAATATAAGCTTGTTTCATGTTATAGTTCCTTTGTTATTGTTTTACGTCTATTAATCAAGCCGCTCTGCCAAGCGGTTTTTTTATGCTCGCTATTTGCATTCTTTTTTATGTGCAGTTTCTACCAGCTCGGCAATAATATCCTGCTTAGTCTTATTTAATGAATGCTCCTCCTTTCGTTTATTTGATAGCTCTGTTAATAGTTTTGATGTGCGCTCGCTTGTCTTTACATTGATACCCATTTTTTTTCCTTGGTTAGTTGAGTTGTTGTAAGCTTATTACACACTAACCACAAAATCAACCACTAATTTAATTAAATTTTTAACCTTTTTAAGGTTGACTCCCTCGATTGTCTATATTAAAGTTAACTCCATCGAAGCAAACAACAAAGGTTTTAAAATGAAAATCACAATAAATAAAATAAGAGAATTAAATCCTTGTAATACAGGGTATCAAAGGCTACTGAATCAACTTGGCAGTGGTTTCGACAAAGACAAGGAATTTGAAGTGTCTAGTCTTGTGGGCGGTGAAAATACAATAAACGATATTACTTGGTTATTAGGTGAGGCAAAAAATAAACGTGTACTTGTTGAGTTCGCTGTCTTTTGTGCTGAGTTAGTTTTACCTATTTATGAAAATACGAGTGACAACAAAGCACCTGGGGAGGCGATTGAACTAGTTAAAAAATGGTTAGACGATGCATCTTCGGTAACTAAGTGTGAGTTGAGTGCTGCTTATGCTGCTGCTTATAATGCTGCTTATAATGCTGCTGATGCTGCTTATGCTGCTGCTTATAATGCTGCTGCTGTTGCTGCTTATGCTACTTATGCTGCTGCTGCTGATGCTGCTGATGCTGCTGATGCTGCTGATGCTGCTGCTTATACTGCTGATACTGCTGATGCTGCTTATGCTGCTGCTGCTGCTGCTGCTTATGCTGCCGCTGCTAGGGATAGTATTAGGAAACAAATCAACGCTAAATTAGTTGATATTGTAAGTTCTGTTGAGTTTATAGTCGGCAGTAGCAAATAACGGAGAGAGGCAAAAACAATGATAAATAAATTAAAAGAAAAAATGATGGTGGAAATAAGCAGAGCTGTCAGTAAGTATAACGCCGCGGTTTTTGTTCTTAATGGGGGTTCAACAACCAAGGCTTTGACGATATACGGCTACAGTGTTGGAGGGAGTACTTTAAAAATAATGTGTAGGGATGCAAACCCCGAACATTATAAAAAAATAAGAGAGACCGAAGAAAACAGAAGTTGGTATTCTGAGACTAATAATAAATGGTATTACAACGATGTTTCCCTATCTATTCTAAGGCAAAATAAAAAATTCTTTATTGGGGAGTTAGACGATGCTTAACAAGATAGCGATAGATGATGGTGATAAATGATGATTAAATTTTTACGAATACAGCAAGCGCTAGCAAAAAAAGAAAACGAACAGGTTAGCAAAACAAAATATAAAACTGTGGCCTCTGAGGCATCAATTGAGGCGGTTTTAAATTTTATGTCGGGCAATCCTGCCACATCAACTGAGATAGCCAAGAAAACAGGGTATTCACAAGGCACAGTGAGTATGGCTATTAAGGTGTTGATTAACGCTGGCGATGTAGTTTCACAAAAGCTTGAGGAAAACAAGCGGGTTACTGTTTACTCATTAGCGGGGGCGAATAATGCTTAACATGACAACAATAGATATTAATCACATTTACAGATCAGAAAAAAAAGAAGAGTACGCGCCAAGAAACTTTAAAAAAGCAAAAGTTGATCGCAAGGTATATCCGCCAGCACAAAAAAGCATTGATAAGTTGCAGGGTATTTTAACGCATGATGATATGACTGTTGCTGAAATAGAAGTTAAGACAAGGTTTTGCCAGACATTTATTTATAGGGTTCTTAGGGTGCTAGAGAGTAACGGCGTTATAGTGAGAACTAAGAAAAGAGGTGATTCTGGCAGATTGGAAACATATATAAGGTTAAAGGTGTAGTGATGAATGTATTAAGTTTATTTAATGGAATGAGTTTTGGGCGTATGGCTTTAGATAGTCTAGGCGTTCAAGTTGATAATTACTACAGTAGCGAGATAGACAAGTACGCCAACCAGGCGGCACAAGCTTTGTTTCCTGACACTATCCAGTTAGGTGATATTTTAAACTGGCGTGAATGGGATATTGATTGGGCTAGTATTGATCTAGTTACTGGCGGCTTTCCTTGTCAGGCATGGTCAATGGTCGGCAAGCGGTTAGGCGATAAAGATGAAAGGGGCATGCTGTTTTGGACGATGTTAGACGTTATGAAACATGTTAAACATCATAATCCTAAAGTTAATTTTATGATTGAAAACGTAAAGATGAAAAAGGAATTTGAGGAATATATTACAACACACACAGAAAACGCTTTAGGTTGTGTGCATAAAATTTTAATCAATAGCGCCTTGGTATCAGCGCAGAATAGAAATAGGTATTACTGGACTAGTTTTAAGGTTGAGCAGCCAGAAGATAAGGGGATTTTGTTAAAGGATATTATTGAGGTTGATTGCAAGGACGTTAATTCTGACGGGTGGCATAAATGGTTTAATGTCAAAAAGGAATTTCAAATAAGAAAAAAATACTCTGCAATCTGCAATGATGGCTCTACAGAAAAAGCTATTTGTATGACCGCTCGCCAGCATGCTAATTGGAACGGTAATTTTATTAAATGCGGCTCAATGGTTGGTAGAAAAATAAACCCTGAAACTGGTAAGCGTGATGATTACAATTCTGACTTAAAAGCAGTTCAACGAATTGAAATAAGGGCCGACAACAAAACAGGCACTATAACTACAGTTCAAAAAGATAATTTAGTTATAAGATGTAAGCCAATGACAGCAGCAAGATATAGAAAACTAACACCACGTGAATGCTTTAGGCTTCAAACAGTGCCAGAGCATCACATAGATACACTTCTAAGCGCTGGTATTAGTAATACGCAATTATACAAAATGTGCGGGAACGGGTGGACGCATGATGTTATAACTCACATTTTTAAGGAGGCTAACTTATGAGCGACTTATCAAAATACTTAAGCCAAAAAGATCAAATTGAGCAACTACAAAAAGAAGTTACCAAGCTTAAAAACATGCTAACAGATAGAGATAAGAGCATATCATCATTAAAAAGTGGCAACTCAAAGTTGATCAGAGAGTTAAAAGAAAACCATTTAACTGAATCTAACAAATTAAAGGACAAGCTCAAGAAAGCCAAGGCTATATCTGTTGACCTAAAGAAAAAACACAAGGATGAAATATCTGCTATAAAAAATAAAAACAAACGCTCAAAAGCTTCTTTTATAAAAACTTTATTGCTGCGCCACATCAACGGTGATGAAAGCATTAAGGTGACGGACTTGGCTGATATTTGCTGCGTTAGCACCACTGCTATATACAATGAAATTAGAGAGGTTAAAAAGCAACTATGCAATTAAAACTTACTAGTGATAATTTACAGTATGTTACGCAGGAGCTGTCAAAGTTAGACTTGAGCGAGCCAAAGCGGATCACTGTTTCAGAGTGGAAAGAAAACAGATCACTGAGTGCCAACGCTCAGCAGCATTTGTGGTATAGTCAAATAGCAAAATACTTGGGCGATACATCTGCATTAGATGTTAAAAACTTTTGCAAAGATGCTTTTGGTTTGGCTATTTTATCTAACAGCGATAAACATAGGGATAAAATAACATTCCTATTAGATAAACTTAGTTACTATAGGTACAGCCATGAAAGCAGGTTGAAACTGGTTAGCTGCCTTGAAGTAACCAGTTTATTTAATACTGCTGAATCCAAAGAGTACATGGATCAAATGATCGTATACTACAATCAGGTAGGCATACCGATTAAATTCAAGGAATAAATAACATGAAGAACTTATATAAGCAGTTGCTTTCCTTATTTGTAGCGATGCTGTTTATTTCTGTTTGCATATTGATTACTAATTACTATATAGGTGCCTTGTATGGCTAAATGCAAAGTTTGCAAAGAAAAATTCGAGCCAAGGTGTTTTTTACAAAAAGCCTGCGAAAACCCTGCTTGCTTGGCAGCTTGGGTTAGAGATGAGCGAGGAAAAGAGATAAAAAAACGTCACGCGAAAGAAAAAAGGCAACTAAAAAATAACGATAAAAGGCTAAGAACCAAAGAGGCCCAAGCAGCATTTAACGCTTACATTAGGGAGCGAGATAAAGAAAGCGGCTGTATTAGTTGTGACAAAGATAAGAACTGGAATGGGCAGTGGCATGCCGGGCATTTTTACACTACAAAAGCACGCCCCGATATTCGATTTAACGATGATAACTGCCACAAACAGTGTAGCGTATGTAATAACTTTTTAAGTGGCAATATAGGCGAGTACAGACCGTCTATAATTGAAAAAATAGGACAGGAAAGGTTTATTGCACTATCTTTAAATAAAGTTAAGCGGTATGAGTGCCATGAGTTAAAAGAGATTGAGTTGAAATACAAAGCAAAGTTAAAAGAGTTGAAAAAACAAAACCAATAGCTATAATAAAGTTGTTTCATGTGTTTTGACGTTTATTTGCCCTGCAACCACCCTTGCAGGGCTTTTTTTTGCTTTACGGCCAGCGCTCCTCTTCTTTGCCGTCCTCTGTTAGCTTGGTCTTTCTTTCTTCTGGTGTGACATTCTCATATATTGCGCCTTGGTTGTTAAGAAAATTAAGCACATGATCCAACCCTTTGCTCAATTTTGATGAGTCTAAGTCGATATTCTTAGCGTTCAGCATTCTTGACATGAACGCCTTTGATTTGGTGTCGTTGCCATCCAAAATGGCTACCTCTTCATCAATATCAAAACGCCCCTGCATAGCACTAACCGTAATAATTCTTATAGGCTGAGGCTGCGTCGGTGTAATCATAAAAACACGGCCTTCATAACCAAAAGAGTTGCCAACAGGTATTTTTACCCTGTACTTTTGCCCGTCCTCCGTTGGATCCCCGTAAACCCAAGCGCCATTTACCTTTATTTGATTTTGCATTATTTAAACACCCCGAATTGATAGCCATAACAAATATCTTGTGATGTTGAGCCTGCATCTTTAGTTACTGATATGACCTCATCCACACCGCCAACTATTGCAGGGCAGTATGCGCCCGTTTTTGTTTGGTTGCTTTGATATAAGTTAACAACAAAAGCATTGTCCACATTAGAATTTAAGCCGCCCAATTCCTTAGATGTAATTACATTGACGCCAGCAATCTTTACGGTAATACCAGTCTCGCGACCGTTTGATATAGCTGATAAACCAGTCAAGACAACTCTTTGTCCCGCTGGCGGCGTAAGTGTTATAAACTCACCAGAAAGACCAGACAAAAGGTTTATTTGGCCACTAAAAAATGTTGGCACAAAAGCACCACCACCACCAACAACCGAACTTAATAACTCACTCATTACGCTTGCGCTCCTACTATAGATAATACTGTTGGCGATACAGCGACTAGCTGAACTGATTGTCCCGGCTCTATCTCCATGTTAACACCTGCGCCAATATCGCCTTTTGATCCTTTAATTGTTACACCTGTATTCAATAACTGGACCTTAAAAGTTGATGTAATCATATTGTGATATGTAAAAACATTTCCCGCAACGATAGTCGGTAAGGTTATATCAACCGTATTTGCAGAAGCATCAACCTGTCTTGCTTCATTTGTCGCACCAGTAAAATCAGCCGATTCTGGCGCACCCCATGAGTTCAATGTCTCTAAGTCTTGAATCTCTGGTACTTTCGATCCGTCAATAGCAGGCAACCAATTAGTACCATCATCGCCGACTGGATTATTGCCAGAAGTAGCTGTAACAGCTTTCCACAAAGAGCCATCAGACGTTTGTACAACATAACCTATTTCGTAGATTATATTTTCATTCCATACACCGACAAAGCGAATATTCTCCCACAAAGTAGGCGTAAGCGTTGGATCGTTACCAATGTTGCCATTAGCCAGAGAGCGATAAAACTCACCATCTGAACCCTCTACAATATCGTTAACATCGTATGTAACAACACTATCCCACAGCGTAAAATCACCAAGCTCTTTTTCGCCGCCTACCGGGTCGCGCTCGATATATTGCACATCGTTTTGATCTTCAACTATTAATTTAGCAGTGCCACTAAAAAATATATTAGGGACTCGACCTGCTGAGTCAGTCAACACCGGGTGAGTATTTGCTATTTCCTCAAACTGATCTTTATAGGTAACTAACTGTGAGTTAGTGCCGGATTTAAAAAAATACAACTTGCTGTATGGCCTATACTGTGGTGCTGGGTTTATGAATCTAGCCATTATTTATAATCCTTAAGTTGTGCTAAACTTTGTTTATTTAAAAGGTATTTTATCATGCGCGACAATAACGACAAAGACGAAAAAAACCCGCTTACAAATTTCCTGGTATTTTTACTGGCGTTCTTCATTGCCTACGCTCTCTTTGGCCCCTAAAGCACCACCTACAGAAGCTGCAGCGGTAGCTTGCAGTATTTCACGCTTAAACTTAGCAGCTTTAACCGCATCCTGTACAGTTTCATTGGCTATACTATCAAGTACAGATAAATCTATACTTGGATCTAAAAGTAGATCTGATAAATCAGAAATTTTACGCTTGCTTTTTGGTACTGCCTTTAAATAAGCTCTAGTTACCCTTTCTGCGTCATTACCTGCAAGCTGCATAGTCTTCAAAAAGTCAGCACTGTTTCTAGCTAATTTATTTGCTATTTGCTTTGATGCTGTACCAACGGTAACGGCGGTTATAGCAGCAGGCAACGCTGCGCCACTCATACCCATAGAGGCAGCTAAGCCACCAGCGCCACCGCCACTAATAAGGGCATTGAACATGCTAGGGCTATTTTCCAACTTTAACCCCATACCTCCAACCAAAGAAGAAAAGTTTTGCTTGAAATCTCCGTCAGTTACCTTTCTAATAGCTGCAATATCATCTTTATTTAAAAACTTCCTGCTCTTCTTCCTGTTTATAAGGTTGTTTAGCTCGTTTCTTATGCCTTTTTCTATTCCTGCCTTTCGGCTTGCGCCCATAGTGATAGCATTTTGTAGCATTTCCGCTCTTTTTGCTCTACCGTATAACTTCCGCGCATTACCTAGTTTTTTAGATATATCAGCAGGACTTATATTGCCTGTTCTTGTTAAATCATCCATCTTTATGCTATCAATAAAAGAATCGACCTCATCAAGAACAAGTAAAGCTTGTCTTGTGACGTTTGGGTCTGTGGCGCTAGTTGCGTTTTGCGCTATTTTCCTGAGATCGGTTATCTCGTTTATTGGGATAGGAATATCACGGCTAACGTCTTTTTTAATAGCCTTTATAGCATTAAATACCGGCTCTGATACACCCTCTCTAATTCCTTCCTTTTGAGCTAGGCCATCAAGGGAATCGCTAAGCTTACCCAATGAAGATCTTTTTACTACTGCGCCCGACTCATCAACCTCGTTAAACAATATACGTGATGCTGCTTTTACTTTTTCAACTTCCGGCGCTGATTCTATTAGCGTTTTTTTAATCAACTTGTTGCTAGGCTCGCTTGCACTCGTTACCTTTCTCGCCCCCTTTACCCCCAAAAGCTCCAAAGCCGCCGTAGGTAGTGAATGAGCAATAGTCGCCAGTGCAGGGCTACCTGTTGCCTCCAATGTAAACCCACCTATATTTTTCTCTCGTTCTTGCAGGAACTCACCCACTGGCCTTAACACATCGCCTGTGCTTTCTAATGCCGCTTGCGCTCCCGGTAATGAGGGTTTATAGGTTAGCGCCTCCCTAACTTGCTTAACTCTACCAGCTCCTGCCCCTTCCTCGCCAAAAGGGTTTAAAGATGCCGCAATACCAGCTAGTCCAGCTACGGGTTCTGCGATTATAGAGCTACCCATTGCTGCGGCAGCTTCTAAGCCGCCTAGCACTTGTTCACCAAAGCCTGCTTGCTGCTGTGGTGATGCTTGTGGCTGTAATTGATTTTGCGGGAAAGGATCGCCCGCGCCTCCCATAGGAACATCAGGATTTACGCTAGGCAATTGTTGTGCTGCCTGAGCTTGCCCTAGCGCCTGCTGTGACTGCGAATCAAAAAGCCCTTGAGACTTGGCGAATCTAAGTATTTGCTCATCGGTAGCGCCCTCGGGGGCTTCTATTTGTACAGCTTCACCTGTTGGTGTTTGTATTGTAACAATAGGCATTATCTCACCACCCTAAATCCAGCAAATTCATCAGATAATTGCCCTTGCGCTGACTGTCTTTGGACGCTAGTGTTCACTGGTTTATCCAGATTGCCTTCGAGCTTATCTTCTAAGTTAAGCGCCAGAGAGTTCTTTATTTCGTCAGCGGTAAAGTAGTCGCCTTGATCTTCTGCCGCGGCAACCCCTCGCCTAGCTGCCCTGTCAATAATCTTAAGGGCGTTTTCAATTAGTCTTTTGTTTGTTTCTGGACTTCTTCCAAATCTAGCCTCTAAAGCCTCTAGCCTTTCACCTTCAGCAGCGGTAAACGCAGCGCCGAATATTGGCTTTAATTGAGCTAGTACAGCCTTACCCATTAGACTTGATAGCTCGCCCTCGTCAGCACCCTCTACACCGAAAATCTGCTTAGCTTTTAAAGCAACATTATCAAATCCGCCAGTATCAATACTGTCAAGCAAGCTTAAAGCTCTATTCATGTTTGCAGCGCCGTCAGCAGCCTCTATACCTGAATTAATAAACCCTTGTCGCCTAGCTGTATTCGCTTTTGCAACTGCTTTTCTAGTTGCTTCATCCACGCTTATGTCAGCTTTTTCTTGTTCTGTCTCGCCAATAAATCCAGCTTTTCTACCAAATTGCATGGCTTTCTCAGGGTCTGACTCAAGCAAAGCTTGAAACTTCTCATAATCTCTAATATTAGCTGTCTTTTGCTGTACCGACTCCCCGCTTCTTAAGCGGCCTAAATCAAGCTCTCCTTTTTCCAAAGCCTGTCTGGCCTGTGCGATTTTTAGTTGCTGCAACTCATCAGGCTCGGTTGATTGCAAATACCCAAGACTAACGCCTACTTGCTCTCCAACCCTTAATTTTGATAAAGCGCCAGCAACATCGCCACTCTCAACCATGTCAATAATGCCAAGCGTGTCGGAGTTATCACCGCCTAGGCGCGTTACATTCTCCGCCCTGCTCTTCATCACAGACAAGGCGCTAGGGATGTCACCAGCCTCCATCATAATACGAACCTTTCTTGCATCATCAAAACCAGCTTTCTTTCTTAATTCTAACTGCTGGCGTTGATATTCTTCGCTCTGTCTTTGTGCTTCGTTAATCTGTTGACCAGCAAGCATGCCCGCCTGTAAACCTCTAGTTACATCTAACATATTAAAGCCCCGTTAAAGCTGAATTAATATCGCCAACTGTAGCAGTCTGAGGACCACTTACCGCTGTTGCTGGTCTATTTGATAAGTACGTTCCACCAAGGCCGCCCAACATGCCTATAGTATTTTGCATATTTTGACCCCTTAACAAGTCAATATTAGCCTGATTAACTCCTTGCTGTAGTGATATATCAGCAAGGTTAGTTCCCTCACCTATTGTAACATTCCCAAGCATTTGTGCTAACTGCTGTTTTTGCTGAGCACCAAACTGACCAGCGCCACTCAATAAGTTTGCAATGTTAGAACTACCCGATCCGATAAGATCAGCAATACCGCCACCTTGTTGGCTCGCTAAATTAGCAAGAGCTGAGGTTGACTGCCCTATCTGGCTAGCAATGTCTCTACCAGCTTGCATTCTGCCTTGAGCAATATCTCTACCAGTTCCTTGAAATAGGTTAGCAATATTAATGCCTTGCTGGTTTTGCAGGTTAGCAATATCGCGCGCTTGAGCTAGCCTATTCGCCTGCCCCTGCAGACCTGCTTGAGTTGCCAACTGTGCTGTGTCTCTTGCTGCTGTCAATCTATTAGCCGCGTTAGCTAGGCTTGCTTGTGTTGATAACTGCGCATTTTGGGCTGCCAAGTTACCTTGTTGCTGGCCAGCTTGCGATAAGAATTGCCCCGCCTGCCCTGCTGCTGCAAGTCCTTGGCTAGATAAATCACCCAATCTATTAAACTGGTTTTGAAAGTCTTGTGCTGCTAACCCTGTGCCAAACCTAGCTAATTCACGTTGCACATTACCACCACCAAGGCCACCTAAAGCGGAAGCCTGATTGATAATACCTAGTTCACCTTGCTCACGTAAAAATTGCTGTGCTGGCGACTCCATAAAGCCCGCCATAGCTTCACGCTGAGCATCAGCACCCAAAGCACCAGACAAAGCTGCTTGCTGTTGTTGTGCCGCCAACCCGGCGCCAGAGAATTTATCAACACCTTGTGCCGCTTGGCTAAATAACGGCTGGCCAGTTAAAGGATCTACGCTTGAAGCTCGACCGCTAAAGTTACCAGAAACAGTAGG
>Ga0208767_1001030_pt1 | contig 22351 bp, 33 predicted proteins | sample VirMetDEL_Mar_21_FD_184514 | JGI IMG/M metagenome (GOLD analysis project Ga0208767, IMG submission 184514) | Aqueous microbial communities from the Delaware River and Bay under freshwater to marine salinity gradient to study organic matter... | ecosystem: Environmental > Aquatic > Marine >... | reverse complement strand
CATATAGTTTTACCACTTGTTATGTATTTCAATAATGGTTTTATAGCATATTCAAGCGTATAAAATTCGTCTGATTTATTTATTTTATCTTGTGCAAATTCGTGATTCATAATTCAAATAAAAACGGGGAATAACACGGTATATATGTTATACGCCAATGAAGTGTCGTACTTAATTTTAAAATTTGTGGTTAGGCGTACAACACATATACCCAACCGTTATATGCCATTTTGAATACTCTTGCGTCTAAAAGATTCTTCTATATTCTTTAAAAGTTCTTTACTCCATTCGTTTTTACTTTCTTTTAAAACCATTCTCAAGCTAAGTAAATCACCTTCTGAAAGTTCCAATCTAGCAACTATCTCAATAAAACCATCCCTATATTTAGTCGGTTTATGTTTAAAAAATTTTTCTTCGTATATCATTTAATTGATTTTTAAGTTTGTAAATAAAAAACGGCATATAACAGCAATTAGCAATTAGGCTTGAAACGTACATATTCCAGAACGCCCAATAGCTAGTTGCAAACCGTTAGGCGTAATTTATAGCCTTTTTTAATTGTCTTAGTGCCCTTTGGCAATGTTTTTTATCTTCACCTTCATTATTCCAAACAAGAAACTCATAGGTGCTTATCATATCCTCAATATCTTCATTTCTTAAATTAACTTTGGTATGAGAAAAACTACGCCTAACAATAGGTATAGTGCATTGCTCGGTTTCTGTTTTTTTGCTATCTGTATTCATTGTTCAATTTTTTTTGTGTTATTAATTAATTTAGTTGTGTAAGGTCGCAACGACACCATACCACCATACGTTAATGCCAATACTTTTCTCTATCATCCGAGAACAACTCCTCTTTAGCTTTCTTTAACCTTCTTTTAATCTTCATTTCATTGTCGAAATGGTTGCATACGTAGGCTAATATTAAGCCCGAAATAAATAAAATCATAGTGTTATCTTTGAGTGTAATTGATTGTTCTTTCGTCTGCTAACTGGAAATCATTATTTTTTATAGCTCTTATTATGCTATTTATAATGTTATGATAAACAGTAAAATCGTCATTCATGTCTTTCACGCATTTAACAACAACTGAATTTAAAAATTCAAACTTCTCTTGTTGTGCCTTGTTAAATCTTTTTGTGCTTAAAATTTTCATAGTGTTTAGTTTTTAATTATACACAAATATAACACTTATTATTAATATACGTTATATATTAGATAAAAAAATAGCACTTTTTTTACGAGTGCTATAAATTAGTTATTTTGAGAAGTACAAATCTGCTTCCGCTTTCCTACGTCTTGTTAGTCCTAGTAGTTCTTTTCCTCCAGCCTTGTTCCATTTCATAAACTCATTGCGAATACTTGGATCGTTTGGATTAATTAAAAGCTTTTTCTTTAAAGTTGATTTGTTATAATTACCATTCCCTACGTTGTAACAGAATGAAGTAATAGCATTAAATTGATTTTGCGTAATGTTTTTGTGTTGGTGGTAGTATTTCTTTACCAACTCCTTTAAAAGCGATTCAGCACGCTCTTGTGTAATCATATCACCTATCTTTACTTTACTGCCATCTTCGTAATAAGTGTTGCCATATCCAATTGTAGGCACACCAGCACTACATCTATACGCTTTCAATCTGCATCCTTCGAACTTCTTTATTAAGTCTATACCTTTTCTTGAAATTTCCATTATTTAACGATTAATCCGATTCCTAATAACACCGCACTACCGATTGCTAGTAGTTTCTTTCTCTTTTCTTTCTTTACCTCCTTCTCGCAACTTGCTATAATAGTATCTTGTTTCTTAATTATAGTGTCCTGTAATTTAACCTCAACCTTCAAAATCTTAATTAAAGTGTCTTGTTGTTTAATTATCGTGATAGTATCGTGAATTTCCTTAGCCTTTTGTAGCTTATATTCAATCTTTGTTACCGTATCTTTAATAGTAATAAGCTTATCCTTAAGCTTAACTACCTCAACTGTATTTACTACAAATTCTGGAGCAGCTTTCTTCTTGTAAACTCCTACAATTCCAATAATGAAAGCAATAAATACAAAGCATATTAAAGGCAACCACTCACGCATCCTTATGTCTTTTGATTTGATTTACTTGTTTGATTGCCGTTAACGTCTTATCAATAAAGCTAAACCCAAATAACCCTCTAAAGTTCTCGTCTATTGACTTAACCTCTATCCAACCGATGCCAATCAAAGCAAACTTAACGAAAGGTAGTTGTGGTTCTACCAAGCATAACCCATGAGCAACTATTACAAGCAAGAAATAGAAAGTAAGTTTAGGCACTATCGCAAATGCTTTACGGCTTGTTATTCTCTCAACGTCTTTCCTCCCCGCCCTCATTATTCCTGTCACGGTATCCGTAACAACCAGGATAACAATAAGAATAAATGCAACCTTCAAAGGAGCGAAAAAGCCTATCAAGCTTACACCTATATATTTAAAAAAACTTACAATGCTTGCCTTCATTACGGTAAAACATCAGGTTTTGGTACAAATGTAATCTCTGGCAAAGTAATCAACCAACTATCACACCCTATTGCAATAGCTTGTGATAGCGTACATCCGTTTACTTCTTCATTGGAGATTATCCACACTCCGTTATTATCTTGAATTGGGTTAAAGTATTGATTCTCGTAACCCCATTTTTGACCTACCAAAAGGTCTTTTTGTTCTGTTGTTAATTGTCTAACTGTCATAATTTATTTTTAATAAAACGTGCCCGAACCACTATTGTATAATTCTGTTACCTCATCTGCCGTTATTTCTCTATTCCACACATACACTTCATCTATACTACCGTTGAAATACCCAGAAAAATTAGATGAGCCGAATTGATTAACACCTATTGTAGTGTACATAGTAGTATCATTAACAGGATTTCTTGTATCGGAATTACTTATAGACGACGAACCGTTAACGTATATTCGTGTTCTTGTTGATCCTAATCTTGTGAATACAACGTGATACCATGTACTCGCAGATAATGGACTTCCTCCAGCTTGTAAAAATGTATTAGATGAAGCATCGAAAATGTACAAGCCTAGAGTGTCTGCACTAACCTCGAACCTCCAACCTCTTGTTATTGGTGTCTGTAATAAATTCCCTATTATTACCTTAGTCCCTGTTATATTTGCCAGGTTAATCCATGCACTAACTGAAAAATCCGTAGTAAAATTAAGTGAGTTGTTAGCCAATGATACATAGGCATTTGTTCCATTGAATACAAAGTCAGAGCCACTAACACCAGTACCGTAAGTTAAGCCTCCTTGTGCTGTCCCATTGTACACGCCTAGACTATCATCAGCATTAGATTCTGCTTTATATGCAGCGTATAAGCTATCCCATAAAGGGTTAGCTGCTGGAGTTGCTATAATTCCGTTATTGAATAAAAACATAGAATTTCCGTATCCGTACATCATTATATTACCCTAATATCAGTGCCACACTTCCACTAGTAAGTGTTACTCCACTAAAGTTTACACCTATTCCAGTTATTATTGCACCAGCCTTAACTGCTGTTGCTGGAGTTGAAATATACGAAGCCTTTGCATCTATACCTCCTACTTTAATTGCTGAAAAAACAGTATCTTCTAACACCGCTATCGCACTAATTGTCTTTGTAACCTCCGTAGTATCGTTGCATATATATACACCTTTGCTCGCTACTAATTGATCCAATCTTGGTAAACTCATATTTTTTATTTTATTAAATTAAATTTCCAGCAAGTACCCAACTATCTGTTGCTATCTTGATAAGTGTAAAGCAAGCGTATAGTCCATTTGCTGTAACCTTACTTCCTTGTGCTAATAACGCTACACCTCCAGTAGCCGTGACAGTAACGGCATTTGTATCGTCAAGTACATAAAACATCATTTGCGCTCCAATTGTTATGGCGTTGGTTGCGTTTGTGTTAATGTTAATGTTAACAGCACCCGAATAAGTGTCAATAGGAATTATCTTATCTCTATCACTTTCTAGGATGTCACGAGTTGCAGTTATTGTTGTTCCTATTCCTACCAATGTAGACAAGTCCTTTACCTCTTGCCCTGTTACATACTTCGTGTCGTAAGTTGTTCCGTTATAATCAGCTATTGCTAGTCTGTCCGTAGTCTCTAAGGTTGCTGCCTTTGCCGTTAGTGCTGATATCTTTACGTTTGCCATTCTCTATATATAACTTTAATTTGATGATATTGTTTTGCTTAGGTGTATTTATTTTTTTGCGATTTTCCATAAAAAGTCATTATTGTTAAGTGGATTCATGTCGTTATTTGTATTTGTCGTATACTCTGGAAAGCTCGAAATGTTGTAGTTAATATAATCTATCATTCTTTGAGCATAATGGTTAGCTATTACCTTTTCTTTCTCTACCAAATAATCTACTTCGTTCTTTTGTACCGATTCACTGTTCTCGGCAGTCTTTTTAAATACTCCTTTATTCGTTAAGCTATAAGCCATAAATGGAAGGAACTCGCACATAGCGAAATGAATGAGCGTAGGCTTTACGTATGTCTCTACCAAAGTTTGATAAGCTCCAGTTAACGTAGTAGCTACTATATCAGCTTTTATTTTGTTAAATAAATCTGTACCTAAAAATGTTTGTATATGTATATCTTGAGCTACCTTAACCCATTGTACAAATTTATCAGGGTCGATGTTACCGTCTAAGGCAGTGAACTTAGTTATGTCTGCCTTGCTTATCATTAGCGCTTCTGCCATTATTGAAACCTTTTATTTGTTGGTAAAAATCCGTTGTTAGGTAGGTTGTTAGGCTGTACGTTAACTTGGTATGGATTCCTAACTTTATACCCTCTTTTTTCTGCTATTCCAGTTGCTATTTTTCTAGCGTCTTTATTGAATGGGCTTATCACATCGGCATTAGCACTTGCGTACACTTCCCTTCTCCACACGTGTCTACAAGCTCCTCCTCCTTTATATAGGAATAAATCGTATGTGTCAGCACCTTCTGGTCCCCATCCAGGATTGACCAAAGGGTCTGAACTCATTGCTATTATGTCCTCTTTTCTATATACCTTATTCGCCTCTAGCATTGCTTTACAGAACGGTCTTGTATTTTCTCTTAGCTTACCGGTGTATCTATATCTAGTCATGAATTTAATATCCTTAACAACCTTGTCTTGTTCACTTCTAGACAAAGCCTTAGAGATACCTGTTTTGACCAACTCTAATACGCTCAATCTAACATTGTTTAGCTCTTCTGTTTCATCATCCAAATCAGTAGCCTCAAAGTCATCTATTAGAATCCATGAAGGGTCTAGCTCGTGCCCATAATCACTCAAATTAATATGAGAACTCATCTCTACTCCAGTTTCCTCCTGTACTTGCTCCTCACTTTGTGCATTCTCTAAATCCGTAAATTCTAAAGGTTGTAAAGTCTTAAAGAATAATTTCAAAGAAATTCCGTTAAACGAAAGTATTTTATTTAACGCATTTACTATTAATTGTTGTTTCGGGCGGATAACCATGTTGTCAAATAGTATGGCACTATTTTTAAGCTCATCGGCATTTGAGCTGAACCCATTAGTTGAGCTTATACCAAATAATAGAGGCGACGTTACGTTGTGACCTACTAATATTTTGCTTCTACATTCCTCACTTAAATATTGGTAGTGCTCTGGTGCATCGTTCAAAGGCACGCTGTCTATTGTTGTTTTTTCGTCTTGGTTCTTATTGAACGATACGATTACTTTTTTACCTGTTGAGCCTGTTAATTGGTTTTGTACGTTTCTTTCTATTTGTTGTATTTGCTCTTCCGTAGGTGTGCCGTTATTGAAATTTATTATAGTAGTTGGAGAGAACGAGTTGCTAACCTCATTAATTAAGTATTCGGATTGCTTCTCTTCTAGCACTGTGTAATCCAACGCACCAACATAGTCTGGATAAGCAAAATACTTCATTCCTACGGAATAAGGCATTATACGTAGTATCTCTACCTCTTTGTTTGAATATCCAAAAGAAGGTATTCTCTTTGGCTCAAATTTTCTTACGTCATCCCAATTGTCGGAATAGTAGTAAGCCTCTATCTCCCCATCCTTATTACATTTCTCTGGTCTTAGAAGTCTTTCTTCGATATGATAAGCTTTAATAATTGTTTTGTGTGGCTTGTCGTAGTGTACTTGTATACTTGCACTTCCGAGTAAGTACAAGTCTTTAATTACTCGCTCTAGGTCTTCCTCTGCAAATAATGTCAACATTTGAGCGTACTCATTAGGCTTCTTGCTTGCGTCTAAGGCGCTAATTCCTTTACCTAGAATAAGTCTACATATATTATTGATTACGGCGTTGTGCGTTGCTGAATGAATGTATCTATCAATCAAAAACTGGTAGTAGTTGTTTTCATCCCCATAATTCACCCAGTCATTACGTTTATCTTCGGTAATTGTTGGTGCTGTGTATCTGCTTAATTCTACTATCATAATAATATAAAATCGTTGGTTGTTGTGTTCTCTGTGTATTGTCCTTCATTAATCGTATAATCTCTATAATCATTGAAGCCTAAAGAAGTACTAACTTGATCCGTGCACATTGCTATCCCGTAGTATCTAACATCTGTAATCACATCTCTACATATAAGCATTTTATACCTTCTTCCTTCTATTAAATCAGGGAAAGAAGCGTTTATGTTATCATATAAGTCGTACTCCGTGTAGCCACTAACATTATAGGAAGTAGTCACGTTGGTTTCTTCGTCTATTAAAAAAACCTTATTAGCTAAGTTATTACCTATTGCTCTAGGCTTAACCGTTATATTCTGCACTCCTGTATCTGTTGTTAAGATAGTCATACTATTATAACTTTTTTTTTTTGCATTTGTTGTTTATATATTTAAAATTGTTAGATTTACGAAGATTTTTTAACGATTAACAAAGACTAGATGAAGAAAGAAGATTTAGAATACTTGAAAGATGTTTTAGAAGACATAACATATTGGGAAACTTGCCCAGATAATTATAAACAACGATTCGGAGTTTTGATAGAACTGATAAGCGAAGAACTAACTGAGTTAAAAAAATTGCGTGTAGGTGATGTTAGTAACTGTGCTTTATCGGATGTGATGGCACAAATTACTAAGAACTTTGTGGATGCGGAGGAAAATGTAATAAAAGAAGTGTTGAGACAAATACTAAACCGTGAACCAACTTTAGAGGATGCAAAAGACTTGCATAGATTTCAAAAGGAAGGAGAATTTGATAAATCTTACTTGGCTTATAAAAATCTAAAGTTGGGTACTGTTTACCGTAATACAAATATAGAAGGTGGCAAAATGGGAGTTCATTTTGTGCCATTTGAAATGAATGACTTTTTAGAACCTGCAACTAATTTAGATGGGACTAAGGTTACGTTCTGAGCTATAGTATATAACGTGCCACAGATAAGATTAGTTTTAATATTAAAAAAATAAGATATGAGTTTTAAATTAGTATGTGACCATTTAAAAAAACTAACACCCGAAGAATTAGAGAAATTAAAATTAATTTTATCTGATGTTAGCAACTGTACGGAATGCAATACTGAAATAAATTATAAAGGAATTTGTGAAATGTGCTATACTGAACAAAAGTTAAACGACCTTGATTAGTATTGTTGCTAACACACAAATAAACTACGTTTTATGTTGTTTATGTGGTGTTATGAAATAAAAAAGGGTAGCTAAATTAATAACTACCCTTAATTTTTTACTGCTCGGTAACTTACTAAGAAGTAACCAATGTTGCAGAAGTAAACAATGTAACCATTGCAGCCTCAGCAGAAGCATTCAATAAAGAAGCTGGTTTTCCTTCCTCACCAGTAAATGTAAGTTTATATCCAGAGAAATCTCCTAAACCACCTCCTGTTTCGATAGAACCACCAGTAACATCCATGCCTCGTAACAATCCAGCAATGAAGAATTGGTCGTTGTTGTTTTGTATTACGATGTGTGGGTTACCATAAGCCAACAACTTAACTATCTTGTGGTCAGCAGTTGTTAATTTAGGAAGTTGGATAGATAGAACTTGTTGGAAGAAAGCAGTACCATTATCACGAGAAGATGTAATAGTTTCTACATACGTGTTTACTGTAGCTTTCAACTCATATTTGTACAAACTATCTACGTTTGTAATAGCAGTAATTAGGTCGGTATTCGTTACATCGTAAGTAATATCCGTTGCTGCAATTTGATTATTGATAAAGTAGATTGCCTTGAGCCCTCCGATTTGGTCTTTGCAAACTAAAGCTCTACCGTTAGCTATATCACATGACATAATTATTTAATTTTTAAAGTTTATAAAAAAAGGGAGGAGTCAATCCCCTCCCCTAATATTAATTAGCTAGTTATTAGTTAGCTCCGTTAACGATTCCGTAAGTAACACAATCTTCGATAGAAGCGTATTGCACACCTGCGTTCATTTTCATAATGATTCTTACGTTGTCTGAACCATCCAATTCACTCATATCTAGCAACTTAACTTCTGAAAAATCTCCGATTAAAGAAGTACCAAAAGTTAAATTCTCTTTGTATGTAGCAATCATTTGGTTAGCACCTAATCCGTTTACCACTACTAATGGAACACCATCGAATAACAAAGAGTCTAATTTTTGGTTGTTACCTTTATTGTCGTATCCGTTAGCACCTAAACCAGAAGAACCAAAACCTCCTAAAGCTCTTAGGTAAAGTCTATAAGCATTTTGAGAAATGTATATTCTAAAGTTTGGTTGAGAATAAACCTCATCTGGAGTAGCGTCTACTACTTTTCCTAACTCTGTAATGATGTTGGCAGCAGTTAAAGTAGTTCCTGTTACCTCTTGAGCAGCTGGTAAGCTAGCATCTAATGCCATCAATGTAGCAAATCCATCAAACTCTCCAGAGTTAGTAGCATCACCAGCCCAAATAGAAGCCTCGTTAGCAGCAGCTACCTTGTCAGCCATGTACCCTAAAAGGTAATCAGCGAAAGATTTTGGAAGTACATCGTGTGCAGAATATCCCATCTCCATAGCTTGCCATGTATCGATGAAATTTTTCTTACACAATTGTACGTTAACACTTAATTCTTTTGGAGTTAAGATACGCTCAGTGATAGTTACAGTAGAAGTAGGATCGAAATCACAAGATTGGTCTTTTAATAAACCAGTTGTAGCTAGTTTGTGCATAACCGCCTTGTATTTCACGTTTGGCATAATCTCGATAAGATTGTTTGCCAAAGTTGGTGCAGATAATAAAGCTGCTGCTACCCACTTATTTGCTGATTCACCAGCATAAGTTGTAGTAATGTTAGTTGTAGTTGCCATTTGTTATTTAAAATTTATTAGTTAATAGATTAAGATGGATCAGTTGCAGTAATACCTCCGTTTAAAGCACAAGCACCAGATACCAACCATTGAGAGTTAGAGTAATCACATACAAGCTCTACCCAATCACCGATAGATTCAGCAGAGTTAACGAAGTTGATTTGATCCTCACCAACCGCAGGAACACCAGCAACAGTAGAACCCATGTCGGAAATGATTCCGTTAATGTTATCTCCCTCAGCAGAATCAATCACCCAGTTAGATGTAGCGAAGTTTGCACCTACTACGAACTTGAATTTTAACCCTTCAGCCAAAGCTGGAAGTGTGATAGTTGCACCCGCAGCAGCATCAAGGATAAATACCTTTCCAGAATCAGCAGCCGTTAATGTTTGAGCAGCAGAAAGCACCTCTACTTCCTCGAATGCTCTTTTTACGTCATTAGAATAAAATGTAGCCATTTTTTATTTTTTATTTATTTATAAACTTGTTTAAAAATTCTATCTAAAGAGCTTTCTCCTTTACCAATTTTGAACATCTCAACTGGTTGCTCGTTCTCTGGATTGAAAGAAATAGGTTTTGGAGTTTCCTCTAATTCTACTACCTCCTCAACTTTTGGAGCTTTCAACAATTCAATCTCAGCTTTCAATGCTAAAATTTCAGCCTCTTTAGATTCCATTTCCTCTTTAGAGAAATGTACCTCTTTAATCTCAACTGTTTTCTTTGGCTCACGTTCTGGAGTTGCCTCAGCCTCTACTGGTACCTCTGCTGGAAGTTCTTCTTCTTTTTCTTCCTCCATTGGCTCAGCATCTTTCACCTCAACGATTTCACCCGCTTCGTTAGCAGTTAAGATACGACCATCCTCTAGTTCGTAATCCCCCATAGGCAGAGCAATAGGCTCGCCTTCTGGTACTACTACAAAAACAGGTTGTCCCGCCTCGAAAGAATCAGCCTCGATTTTTGTTTGACCATCTGCCAACATCATTTGCTCTAATTTCACCTCCATCCCTAGAAATGTTTTTAGAGTTTTTAATGCTTGTTTTACTTCGTCTTTCATAATAAAATTTAAGTTTAATTATATAACTTATTTATTTTGCGTTTGTTTTGTTTTTGGGTTAAATTAGTTCAAAGACTTGCAAATAACATTCAAGTATTCCACCGTAACATCCGTAACCGCAGTGCTATTTTCCACCCATATTTCTATGTAGTCATTCTCATTTAACTCGAGTATTGTTTGACACGTTATACTTTCAGCTTTCCCACCACTAGAAGTAGTTGAATACATTTCACTAGAGGTTATTACAACTCCATTTTTAGCGACATATACGCCAATCACGTTATTATTTCCACTAGATAAAGAAGTTGTAGCGGTTACTTGAAAATCACGAATTAAAGCACCTACATAAGTAAGTCTATTATCCGAGTGTGTAAACTTTTGGTTTATAGTGTTTGGTGATGTCGTACCTAACACCTTTACTGGAGTGTCTGTGGCTGATATAGTGGTCGCTGTTGCGTTATTAGTCATATAGTAGTTACCTATCTCTGCTGTATTCTCTATTCCTTTACTATTTACAAACCTTGTTTTGTTATCCGTATAGCTAACACCACTTAAATAAGTACCTCCAGCACTAAAATTAATGGTATCTAATATATAACCCTCCGTAGGTATAGTAGCACTAACATCTACATTTATTCCAACCGTTGATCCAAATACAACCATAGACGAGTAAATCAATCTAAATCTACGTGTAATTGTACACGTTGAAAGGATGTCTAGTATATTACCCACACCACCGCCACCAACAAATATAGAATTGTCTATACCAACCGTTCCTATCGTGCCACTAAATTGTAAATTTTGACTATTTAGAATAGCACCTTTAGAATATATGAAGTTATCACAAGTATCTATTAATCCTACGTTATCTACGTTTAGAAAATTCACACCAGTCCAATCCAATGCTACTGGAGGATTTACATCCCCAACAATATGTATCGCAGTATCTACGTCTTGAAATGTTACGTGTCTTATTGGAGTAGTCCATTCAGTATAAAACAAAGGTACACCAACCCCTAAACCAGTAGACGTTATTCTACTATTCTCTGAAGAACTACCCAATATAACCGTATTAGAACCTCCTACTAATCTATCTCCTGTCAAGTCTACGGTGGTAGTGAAATAATAGGTAATATTCGCAGCTAGTGTTATAACCCCTTCTACCGCTGTTGGTAGTTCGGATTTAGAAGATACGAATACTATATTACCTAAATCTATGGTTACATCCGATCCTATCAAAGACACAAAGTCTGAGTAAGTAATTTTTTTAGCTACATCACTATTAGGATTATCAGCTATTATATAGTCTGTATCCGATAGAGTAGTTACCGTAGACGTTCGTACGTAGTATGGTATCTCAGGCATTTCTCAAAAACTCTTTTATCTCGTTAATTAACTCCTCGTTATCATCACTTTGTTTCAACTCGTCAAACCCATCAAATTTGCCCTCGATAGAATACCCTTTGAATTTACCCTCTTTTATTTCCTTCCAAATCTCATCGTTATATATCTTACTCATCAACACCCATTCGCCACCTTTAGCGTTTAGGTTGTATATGTTTGACTTATCATTTCTCGGATCTTCTACCACCCAAGATTCGATAACAGATACACCTTGTATTTCTTTCTCGTGATCGATAGTAAAGTTTGATAGATTAAGTTTTCTCATAAATAGCTCTTGCGTTTTTGCTATCGTTTCTTTAGTAAAATATATGTTAAACTCTTTATCCTTTACACGTCTATAAATACGTTTCTCTGGCACTAGAGCAAATCCTACTACTATTCGTTTCTCCTCGTCTAATACTTTTAGTTGCACCTCCTCAGCGGATAACTTAATGAAGTCCTCCTCGATTGCTGGTTTATCTACTAACGAAATAGCGAATACTCCCTCATCCATTTCATCAGTAATTTTCATTTCAATGTCTTGTAATTCCATATTTATAAAGTTGCATTTCTTAATCTGTTTCTATCTAAAGCCTGTTGACTTGTTACCTCCCCACTAACAACGAATGCTTGTACAGGTTTTTGCTCTAAAAATTGTGCTTGTCCCACCCCTCCTTGACCAACAATGTTGAATTGCGGTGCTCTTGATTCGCCACCACTAATACCCCCGATTGAAGGAGTTGATCCCCCACCAGTGTCGCCTCCTCCGAATTGTTGCGATTGTATTCTCTTTACGTTTGCAAGTCCGTTGGTAATTGCAGCGGCAGCAGCGAACCCACCTAACACTGGACCGACAACAGGAATATCAGCAAGAGATTTAAAGGCCCCAGTAGCACTACGATAAGTATCTATTAATGTGCTAGAGATGTTAGCTGCCTTCTGTATCTCAAAAGCTCTACGTTGTTGCTTTTCGGACTTATTAGCGAATAAATAAGATAGGTTAGCAATGCTTGTTAGTCCATCTTGTACTGCCTGATATTTTTGCTCTTCCGTAGCTTTAATAATATCGGCTTTCTTTTCTTCCGTAGCTTGAGTTGTTTCTACGGAATGAGTGGCGTATCTGCCCTCTATCTCTGCAAGCTCTTGCTTTTGCTTTTCCATTAATGCTTTCTCTAACTCAGCATTTCCATTAGCAATAGCGAACTTTTGGTCATAAGCCTCTACAAGTCTTGCAATCTCCAATTCTTTATTGGAATATGTAGCCTCTTGTAATAGTTTGAATTGCGCATCCTCTAAAGCTATTCTTTGATTGTTTGCCTCTTCAATAGCTTTTAATTCGTCTAACCTTCTTTGTTTTGCTTTCTCTCTTGCGTCCTTGTTATCCTCTTCCCTTTTTTCCCTTCTACCTCTATAAAACTCAGCCTCTAGAACTCGAATATCATTTCTAGTGTTCTTTATCTCCTCTTTAACTTTCCTTGCCTCCTCACGCTCTAAGGCACTTCCCATTTTCAGGGTTTCGTATCTAACCTGTTGATTAAATAACTCTTGCTTTAAGATTTCTTTTGACTTTTCGAATATTTCTTTCTCAGTTGCACCCTTAGCTTTAAGTAAATCTATCTCCCTTTTTAAGTCGTTTAGTCCCCCTTGTTTTTTATTCCTTAATTGTTCGCTGGCATTTATTATTTCGTTTATAATCTCTAAGGATTTTTTCTGCTCTTCGTTTAATTTAGCTTGTTTTTCGGCTGCCTCCTCTATGCTATTATTATATTCAATCCATGCTTGGATAGCAAAGCCAATAGCCACAACTAGAGCACCTATTCCAGTTGCTATTATTGCACCTTTTAAGGTACTAAATGCAGTAACTACCTTTGTTTTTATTGTTGTACCTAACAAGGTAAATATCGGAATAGCCTCACGAACACCACGTACACCCTCGCTAAGTGCCATAGCGCCCTGTACTTTCAGTAATGCCTCGTTTATTTTCTCGCTCTCCACTCCCATTGTAGCCATAGCCCCCTGTACGGCAGCAAAGGAAGACGTTGCGCCTTGTAACGCTCCACCTAGTTTTTGCCCTAGAGTTGTAGCAGCAGCATCAACTACTAAATCTGTTTGCTGTTGCACTCGCTTGTAATTACCAGTCGCTTCAAGTAAATCTCTATACTCTTGAGTGCCTGTTTTACCAGCCAAAGCAAGTTCATATAATCTATCCTCAGCCTCACCCATACGAGCCGTAAGTGGCTTCATATCACCGTATATGTCCTCAAAAGTTGCGTTTAAATCGGTAGCCTCTTTTGATAAGTTGGTATACGCATCTTGTAGCTTGTTAAGTTGTTTAACGCTCTCCTTTACCTCTTTGGAATTAGTCCCGTAGGTCTTAGATAGTTCTTCAACTTCTTTTTCTGTTTTTTTTATTTCATTACGTAAATCGTTGAAATGATCCTGTGTTGCAACAGCATTATCCTTTATTTCTACCTCTATAACCTTTTTAATTGCCATAACTATATAACTTCCTTTTCGCTTGTTTTGTTGTTTGTCTAAACGAATTATTATACTCGTATTTTCCTTTAGCTATATCTACGTTCTCGGATACTCCGTAAAAATCACTTAACTTAAGCAATGCTAGTATATGCTTTATCATGGTTCTTGAATTATATATAATGTATTGTCATTAGTTGTGCCATCTGGCCACGTTGTTAGTACGTTTATATCTATATATTGCTCATTCGTTTCCTCGGTTATTATGCTGTACAACTCCTCACTTATTAAGAAGTCTCCATTCTCAGCAAGTAGATAACCAGCAATGTCTGGATTCGTAGGCACTGTTACCGTTGTAGTGCCGGGTGTTGTAAAAACGGTAGGAGTAATTCCCACACCTGGTGTACCACTAGATACAGTCACCGTCGTACCAGTTGGTACAGGAATACCAATAACCACCGTGCCACCTCCCGAACCAATACCTAAATCTTGGTTAACATTAATTACACTTCTAAAATCGTTAATTAGAGAAAGGTCAACGTCTCCTGTGGTTAGGTCTGTTTTTATGTCGTTAATTATATACCTTTTGTCTCTTATGATTAGCCTATCATTAAGTTTTATTTGTGTTAATAAAGAAATTGGTAAATGTGTTTTTAGGCTTGTTAGTCTATTTTTAGGATTGAATAAGTTTTTTAAATAGCTATCATAGTACACGTTATACAGACTATTGTTTAATTGTGTATCTGCGTATAAGCTTGAATACTCAACACTAAAATTTAGTGAGTACAAGTTATTATTATATCCTACCTCATTTCCAAAAGGCACATAAGTCGTTATATTGTCTTGCGTTGTACCATTCCAGAACTCTAATCCATTGTGATTTGTTTGATCACCTCGATATAATAACACTGGTTTTGGTACGTAAGTCTTTAAATCCTTATCTACTAAGTAACTTACTTGCAAATTCTCCCCTGTGAATCTACTAGGCAATAAATTCTCGAATGGTAGCTCTACTTTATACTCCCCTCCCTCATACGTGTTTGACTGAACTATATTACCGAACTCTCTATTGTTTAAGTCTAAATAACCATTGTTAATAGTCGATTTGCACTCCGAATATTTAAACACTAAGTTCTTGTACAAAGAATGTTTGCCTATCTCTATGCTATCCGTGTCAACGTAACTAGATACATCAACAACCCTACCTTGCGAATACCAATCGTCCAACGGCTCTACGATAAAGCTATCAACTGAAACAGCGTAACAGGTTAAGTTGAACATTTTCAAAATCCCTGTGAAAAAATCTGTAACCTTAATATCTGGTGCTTTGTAGCTTAACCCACTTTTCAGAGCCAAAGTATCTACGTAACCAACCACAACCGTTTGTTGTTTCTCACTCGCACTATAACCCCTTATCATAGATATAGAACAAGTGTATGTTATCGCTGCATCTGCTCTAACCTTAAAGCTTATCTCCTCATTACTTAACGGAGGATTGGAATTAGAGTAAGCAGTAAATAACTTAGTAGCATCACCCTCTAGTGTACGATTGAACGCACCATTAATGTATACATCTAAGTAATAGTTGCCAGAACCTGAAACTACTTGAAAAGTTATGTTAGCTTTAATTTTCGTACAATTCAGCTCTGGTACAAATATTATCCTATGATTGGTTAAGTCAACAATGTTATAGGTATTAGTGTTCATGTTGGTCTGCAACAATCTTACCGTTCTGGTCTGTGAAGTAGTTACGTTTGTTTCTTGATTCTTGAATAACATGTATAACTTCTCCCATCTTAGATTAGCACTTTGAAAAAACGCACTATTGAAAGTCAAATCATATTTTGCCTCGATAGCATCCATAATTCTCGCAACCTTCAACGCTGGAAATAACTCAGTCCATTCTATCCTCCCTGTTGTTGTTGTTATATCCGTACTACTTGCATCGTCGTATGTCCACGCTGCAGATTTATTACAAATTAAAGGATAACAAACATCCTCATCCGTATCGGTCTCCACCCTTGCTTGTACCTCTGCACCTGTATAGTCGTGTTCATAGCTAGAGAAATCTAAATCTCTTAACATGTCATCTCCAAACTTATCCTTAAGGCTTATTAAGTCGCCGTAAAAAGTAATGGAATAACTCTCTACGTTTCCGTTTACTATATTAGATTTTTCGATTGATATAAACCCTGTTTTGAAAGGTGTTAAATCAACTTCTATAAATGCTTTACGTCTATAGTTCGGATTCCATAAAGGATTGTTATCAACGTCTAGTTCAATGTCTACGTCCGATTGATAGAAGTGATGAAGAGCAGCGTTGTTAATTGGAGATGCTGGTATAGTAAATGATTGAGAAAAGTCTGTGTATACCTTTGATATGTCATTTATATTTTGTATAGAAGAATTAATTACTATCTTTTCATCCTTAAATAACTCTAGTTTTGAATAGTCACCTATTGTGTTTCCTTCAATCCAAATGTCTACCTTTCTCTCCATTACATTACGTTGTTAATAGTGTTATAATTGTATTCAAATTCCAAAGTGTAGTTTATTTGTTTAGTGTTTATATGTTTGAATAGTTCGGTAGATTTAGTCCTCAAACTTGCTGGCTTTCCGTTGATCAATATTCGCTCACTTAACATTAACTCCTTTAGGTTATCGCTCCAATCCTCATCTACCCAATCCGTGTTGACCTTGATTGATTCTTTCCCGTTTGTATTGAAACTTCTTTTTTGACCTTCGCTTGTTGAATAATTAGGGAAGGATGAAGGCATTACATTATAATCGTTCGAACTTATCTCTATGCTATCATTCGAGGCTTTAAAGAAAAACTCACGTTGCCACGATCCATATTTATTGATAAAATCACAAGCAATAGGAGTGTATTTACATTCGGTTTTTTCGGTAGTTGTATACGTAGCTTGCGTTGCATCTCCATTATCTATAATCGTTAAAGTCCAATCTCCTGTCGTACCTCCTAAATAGATTAAAGGTATTGAATACCAGCCAGCAGTCACTATCGAGCTATCAACGTGGTTTGTCGTGCCGTCATTCCATTCTACGTGCCAATTAACCCCCAAATAAGCTACAACATAACCAGCATAAGTACCACTAGAATAAACGTAGTCCTTTTGCCTTCTTAAGTAATTTCCGTTATCGTAATTGTAACCATCCCCAAAGAACCCAAAGCCGTCAAAAGCGTAATAGTTCGTTGTGTCTACGAGTACATAGCCAGCACCTATGTCCTTGTATCTCTTTACTGTTACGTTGCACCAATGCGATGTTGTGGTAGCAGTAGTGCTAGTAGGATTCTGAGCAGTTAAGAAACTAAAGTACTCTCTAATGTATGGAGACACATTGTAGTTCGTAGCAGTGTTGTTGCTAGCTGGGATTGACTTACTAAATGTGTATTGTGGAGATGAAGGAATAGATCCTGTACCATTCCAAATAAACAACTCTAACTTAGTAGCTAACTGACTAGCCTCGTCTATCTCTATCACATAAGGTGACCTTGCAAATATGTTACTCATTTCAATTTAATTAAAGATTCAACATCTAATCCGTAAGCCTCGATTATATCATCTGGTAATCTTTCAAATGCTTTCTCAAAAGGCTTAGTAAAAAATAAACTAGGTTTTATTCCTCTGTAGAATATATTTAAAGATATTAACCTAGCAAACCCTAAATGACTTCCTTTCTGAAATTTACCTTTTGCATCTCGGAATCTAGGATTTATACCTCTTGCCTTAACCCATGGAAGTAACGCACTTGCTGGAGGTGCTTTATCCTTAAAACTATAAGGGCTATTCGGCGCTTGCTGCCCTCTTATCTTTGAACCTTTAGATACTTTACTCGGGTCCTTACCCTTTACCCCTAAATCTTGAAAGGTACCATAGTCCTCCATCTCAAATGCAAGACGTAAACTGTTCTTGCTAGAGATAGCCTCCCCATTAATAGAGTTGTATAGCTTCTTATTTACGTTCTTTCCTCCCTTAGTTAGATTGCTCCTACTTTGTTGTATAACGTATTTCTTGAAATTATCAAGCTCCTTCTGTACATAGCTTCTATCTAGCATTTAGTCATTGTATTTCCTGTTACCAAATCAAAAGTCATAGTAGCTCCAGCCACATTATCTATGAACCGTTCCTCAAAGAACTCTATGCTTCCAGAGCTATCCTCGATACGATAGTCATCATCCCACATATTACCTCTAATGCAGTGCTCGTGGAAGTTGTTTAGTAACAATAGGCTTGCGTTTAGAACGTCATCTACATTACTATTCCCTACATAAATATCTGCTGGTTGCTCCTTAGAATAATCTAGCAAGTCCATTACAGATACAGATACGTTATAAGTAATAGAATGACCTTGTATAGTGGCGTTGTTAATCTGAACGTGTGCCAATGGGTACATGTCATGCTTTGCATTCATAAGCTCGTCAAGGCTACCTTTAGTAACGTAATTACACATCGGATTAGTTATAAAGAAATCGTGTATTTGTTTAGTTATATCGTAATAGTTAGCCATTTCGTCTTTGTATTTGCATCATTTCTATATCGTGTTTTTCTTTCTCAAAACTAAGCATCGTTAAAGCTTTAAATAATCCAACCTCTGTAACTTCATCAAGTCTTGTAACGTCTCCTTTAGCAAGTGAATAGATTGATTGATACCATCCCCATTTGCTCCCAAATTGGTAGCTTTCCGAGTATTCATTTTGCTCACCTGTTTCTCCAAATAAGTTGGGATAGCCGTCAATAACTCGTTGCTTAAATTCCAAAAAAAAACCCTTGCTCCTATCACAACCTCCATACTAACATGCTCCATTATCTCGGAGTACGCATCCGATCCAGTGTACTCCTCAATAGAGTAAGTATCTTTTCGTTTGTCTACTATTGGTCTGTATAATACTGCCATTGCTTTGTGCATATTATCGAAGTCAGCAATATAAGTATCTAAGTCAATATACTCAGCAAACGTTATCTTCTCTAGGTTAGGAATAAATCCAAACTCTAAGCCAACTATATCGAATTTACGTATTAAGTTAGGTTGTTTAGTGAATAGGTTGTTTAGATGATTTGTTATATCCTCAACATCTGAGAACTTCATCTTTAAAACAGAAAGCAAAGGCACACCACAAAAGATTTCTATCATCTTCTGTTTTACAAACATCTCATCGTTACTATCTTTACAAGTCTTAACAAACTTCTGATAGTCTTTGAGCTTTATCTCCTTTAAACTTTCTGGAATATTAATCTCTATCTTCATTACTTATATAACTTATTTTAGCATTGTTTTGTTGTTAACGAATGAAGCTTATTTTATAGTTTCCTTTATGTGCATTCTCAAGTTGATAAGTAACCGCATATCTAAGAGCATCCAAAGCATGATTGTATTTATCGATTGGAGTTTCACTCTTACGCTCCAGCCAACAATAGTTGTTCAATTCCTTAATCAAGTCTATTGACTCCTCGTCTATTACCAAATCGTAATCTAGTATAGTAGCTATCCCTTCGTTTATTTTGTACTTAACACAAGGTGCAACATTACATCCTAAGTTAGAAAGTTCAGCTATCAATCTAGGCTCAGCATTATCTGCTACTATTAACTTTTTGCCAGCAAATCGGATATTAAGATTAGCAAGTTGAGAAGTAGTTAACCCTTGTTGATATACGTGTAACCTTGCGTAAATAATCTTCTTAGATTTATCTATTGCAGTTTCGACTAAAGTGCTTGGATCGTTACTAAATCCATAATCTTGTCCAAATACGCTAGGTATATCTTCATTAAATTTACCTATCGACCAATTGGTGTATATAACCCCCTCGGCTTTATCGAGCCACCCTCCTAGAATAGTATGTTTATACTTCTCTGGTCGGTGTATTTTCATTGTCTCTATTTGTGTTAGAAACGATTCAGAAAGATTATCTATATTATCTAAGTAGGTAGTATGAATATACGTAGTATCTCCCTTGACTATATTACTTCCTGCCTCTACTCCTTTCGATTCAAAGAACCTTTGATAGATAAAGTGTTCTTTAGTAGCAGGGTTAAGTATCAACACAACCCTATTATCTTTGTCCTTAGAACGGATAGAATAATCTATCTTATCGAAAGTATCTTCATCGGTTAACTCCTCAGCTTCATCTAATACCCATGTTGTAACTCCAGCTAGTGATTTAAGATTAGCCGTCTGAGTTCCAGAACTTGTTTTGATACCCTTAAATAATATCTTACTCCCTGTTTTTAGGTTTACTATCTCGTCTTTAGTAACGTGAAAGTCACTATGTTTATCAAGTATATCTATCTTCTCTAGAAATTCTGGTATGATAGATACATGAGCAGAAGTAAGAGTATAGCGAGTGAAAAGAATAATATGTCCTCTCTCGTAAGTAAGAAATAGTAGAAGTATGTTGATCGAGAATGATTTACCAGAACCACGGCCACCAGTAACAATAAAGTACCTACTATCACTTCCAAATGCTCTATACTTATCATTTAGATCCACCAAAGCTTAATAACTCTTTTATATTAGTTTCGGATACCGTAATGTTATTATCGATAGTCTCTTTAGGCTTACCATAAGTGTACTCGATTATCAACTTAGCTGCACTAATTTTATCACTATCTCTAGCCTTCTCCGATATAACTATATTAGCCAAGCATTGTATAGCATCTAACGAATAAGGCGACATTAAATCCCGTATTCTATTCTCCTCGTCTTTAGGTTTTCTACCAGCTTTTCCCTTAGTAGAATGTCCTCCGTTATTCCTTCTGTTATCCATTATTTTTGTTTTAATTAATTAATTTAGATAAATAACATAATGAAAGTTATCAGTCAATATTTCGTAGTAAATAACCCCACTAATATAAATCATATACCTTCTTAAGTTTTTGTTCTAAATCTCGTAAACAAGATCCACAAGTAGTAAATGTTTCCTTAGCGTCAAAGATACGATTGTATACTTTAATCATTGCATATTGCTCTACTGGTGATATCTCCGTTTTTCTTTGTCTATTTAGAACGATATCTAATTGCTCATACTCGCTCTCTGTCAAACACTTAGGTGTCTTATATCTAAACAATTCGTTTAACTTATCCTTACGCTCATCGCAACCACAATCTTCTCCTGCAATGAACTTAACCGCTGCCTTGATTCCAGTAGCTTCGGTTATCTTCTCGATAGTATCTCCTAATCCTTTGGATTGTTTCTTTCTAGGTTGTTTTAACTTCTCCATAACTATATAACTTTTATTTTGTCGTTTTGTTGTTTAAGTCTATCCTTACATCGTTTAATTGTAAGAAAAATAGTAGATAAAGATATCCCTGTTTCCTTCTCGATATCTCGCATTGACATTCCAGAGTGAAGGTAAAGGTCGAACATCATGGAGTCGAAGTGATGCCATTCTTTTTTTGTTTTATCCACTAGCTCTAAGGCTTCTTTAAGATACTCGTCTGGAGTTTCTGGGATAGAATGATACGTAGTATCTAGTTCTATATGATGTTGATTTTTTTTGATTGAATCGTAAAACAAGTTACGCATAGTTATCCAAATGAAGGCTCTATTTGGAGTTTTGTCTTGGTTGAGAAAACCTTTGTACTTGTACGCTCTGATGTACATATCCTGTACCAAGTCCTCTGTTGCACCGAACGATAAGGCTATTGAAAGCCATTCATCGTGATGTTTTGCTAGTATGTCAAGTGTATCCATAATTTTAATAAGGAGGCAACGCTACGTTAAGCCGACTACCTCCTTTTTTAAGTATTAACAATATGGACTCAAATATACTAATTATAATAATACATACAACAAGAAAGTATAAAAATAATTAAAAATAATATCCATCTAGCTAGTATCATTCTTTTACCTGAATTTGAAGTTGGTTAATAAGGTCGTCAACCTGTTGTACTATCGAGGTGTACGAGTTAAGCGTTTCCTCTGGTAGGTCGCTTGAGAACACATCTACTATCTTCTCCACTTCGTTTGTAAACATCTTCGTAAATCGTTTGATGTTGTGTTTATGAAGTGATGCATCGTTAACCTCGTCAAGTTGGTGTAGCACCGATTGTAGCAATAAAGTTGCCTTAGTCATTCTAGAGTAGTACTCTTGTATTTCTTTTGTCATTATTTT
>Ga0208767_1001029_pt1 | contig 22369 bp, 31 predicted proteins | sample VirMetDEL_Mar_21_FD_184514 | JGI IMG/M metagenome (GOLD analysis project Ga0208767, IMG submission 184514) | Aqueous microbial communities from the Delaware River and Bay under freshwater to marine salinity gradient to study organic matter... | ecosystem: Environmental > Aquatic > Marine >... | reverse complement strand
GACGCCCTATTCTATTACTAAGTTTCTTACCTACAGTAGGCACAAAATAGATATCATTGATACCATTTTCCCCCATATCCACAGCTATATTTAGCTCTACATTATTCTCAGAAAGTTGTAAGTCAGCGCACAATGCAGCTGTAAATCCTATCTTACTTCTCTTTCCTTCTTCAGTTGCTTTTAGTACAACTGCACTTCTTCCTTCATATTCATCAGAAGTCATTTCCCTTTTATTGGTAGGGATACCGATAATTAAATTACCCATAGTAAAAATTAAAAATTAAAAATTAAATGTGAAAATATTCCCTAACTGCAGTTATTACAGTTTGTAAATTATTGGGAATAAGTGTGTCCTTAAGAATCTCCATAGACCTGGCATTGTAATGACTGTATTTCCTTGTTATAAATTTATAACTATCAGGATTGATATTGCCAGCTTCGTCTTTTTGGATATAAGTACATAACATAATATCAAAATAACTCTCAGGCTTAAATTTCTCTGAAAGCATCTTACCACCTGGAACAAATATTTGGAACACCTCTTCTGTATCATTGTATTCTGCATGAAACTCTAATACAATAATAAGGTCATCTCTTAGGCTATCTGATGCCAAGAAAAAAGCATTCAAACTAGAAGCAGCTAAGTCCCAGAATCTAGCAAATGCACCGCCTCCAGAATTAGCTTTCATAAAAGAATCACTAGCTAGTATCTTACTAATATAATGCGTAAAATCAGGAATAATAACAGTCTTAATATGAGGCATATAATTACTTATCACCTTTAAATTAGACTCTACACTCCTAATATCAGGCATTATTGCCCAGTTGCCAGAAATATGTTCTTTGTTTTGTACAAGTTCCTTCATTTCTGCCATAGAAGGCAGCTTTTGTAAGGGCTTACCTTTATTATCTTTTAAGTAAGTAGCCTTAGCAGATGATGCCAAAATAACTACCTCCTCAGGATTCTCCACAAAACTTCTGGAATATGATTTACCAGTATTTGGAGCACCCATAATACCAATTTTAATTGCCATTTGAGTATTTTAAAATTTTGTTATACAGTTCAGGATTATTTATAAAATCTTGTGAGGGAGGTAACTCACGAAATAATCCATTTGCCCCCATAAAAAATAAACTTAATGCTAGATTATCTTGACCATCTCTATTCTTTAAGATACTTAGTGATCTATAATGTCTATTTAGTCTTTTGATATCGTAACCATTATGTTTTTCTATCCCATATCTAAAAGGGTTAAATAAAGCAATAGAAGTATTAGCATCCTCTTGAGTAGCACCAGTGTCTTTGAAGTCACTTAGTTGCGGTTCTAAAGAATCTAATCTTTTTCTATCCATACCTTCTATACCTCTATTAAATTGAGATACTACTACTGGGCTTATGTTGAATAGATTTCTAAATTGCACCAGCATCTTACTCAACCTATCTATAGCCTCCTTCTTATTAGAATCTTTTGAGTTCTTATCTATTAAAGATATGTGATCAATGATAACTAAGACAATCTCATTAGGCTTATGAGGAATGTACTCTTGGATCATTTTATTAGAGTTGCGCACAATTGTGCCATTCTTCTCTACATAATCCTTAACAGTCATCCACACATAATCAGGAGAAGCTGCAGAGTAAAAGATAACATGATCAGATAGCATCTTCTCAAAGTAATCTCTAGTAGCAAATACTTTCTTAGCAATATCTTTATCTAGCAAAGATCTATTGCCCCTAGAAAATAAACTCTCAGCGTCAATTAATATACTATAGTCTTCAAATAACTTCCTACACACCATCTTGGCTATTTTCTGTAGGGGAGTAATCTCTATACTATAATATAGAATCTTGATACTAAAATCAGTTTCTTTTTCCTGTGTGATATACTTAATAGGGTTATACATATAAGCAGAATCTACTAGTGCAGTTTTACCTGTACCAGTAGCTCCACCTATTAAGTCATATCTTCCTGGTTGGATATTAGAAATATAGTTAGAAAGCTTTTTAAAGCCCATAGGAAGCCCTTTATTCTTCCCTTGCATACCTAAGTTTATTTGGGCCTCTAATTGGTCCCACAAAGGCGTATTTAAATGCTCTGGATATTCCATGCTCCGTCTGTTATTTGGTTATTATCTAGCATTTCTATCTCTTCGCAATAAGTAGCCAACTTAGAGTTCTCTACAGAAGAGCCCATAAAAGATTCGTTTTTGTAAATGAAGTAATCTGCCTGCTGTAAATAGGCATAATCTCTACTAGTAGTAATATACCTTTCTGTTGCATTTAAAATTATCTCTTTACTATAACCAAACTCTTTTATAAACTTATCCATCTTCTTGATACACGCACTCTTAGTGCCCATAGCTCCTGTCTTTTTGCCTCTAAATAATTCTCTATAAGAATCTATCCATGTAGAAGAAGATTCTACTTCTCCTAGAATAGTCTTTAGTTTAGACTTATTTAAAACCAACTTAGAAAGCTCTATAGAGTCATCGTCAGTATTTAAGATATATTTCATTTTGATTAGTCCTCTAATGTATTGAGGGTAAGTGTTTTGGAAATGTTTTTCTATCTCTTCATACTGGGAATTGTGTAAAAGATGGAGGATAAGTTGCCCAATAGGATGTAAATCCTTTTTAAGATCTATTAAAATTTTCATAAATTGTTAGAATGTTTCCCCTAATAACTTAAGTCTGCTTTTCCTTGAGGGGTACACAAATTTAAGAAATTTTGGGCGGATTTTTAGTATTATTCATAAGAAATTTTACCTGTTTTTGAAGTTTAGGGATTATAGGAATACTCCAAGTATTTTCTTTATTGTTATCAATAAAATTAACCTCAGCAACCCCATACTCAGTAGGAGTATATTCGATATCTCGTCCTCCCCCATTAAAGGCATAAGTAGCATTGCATCTGACTAATGCATCAAAGTAAATATTTAAATTACCTCTAGATAAATGACAATGATAAATACAATAATAAATACCAGTGTCCCAATCATAACTACTTCTCCAGTTTATGCCCTTCATTTCTAGACTACACTCAGATACATGATACCCTATTTCTTCAATTCCCATTTTTCTATTAATCCAGTTGTGAATTAATTGCCTTATAGTCAATCTTTTATACTTAACTTTCATAATCATCACTTTCCTGGTTACCATAAAAAGAAATTGCATCCGCTAAACTATCTTGGTACATGGGCGTCAATAACTTTAATGAACTTCTTTGGAATCTGGGAGAACGCATTTTCCGCGTATCTCTCGTCAACCGTTTTTTTCGCGATAAAGACATACATAGTTGGATTTTTGGATCTAAAACTTCTACCTAACATTTGGATAGTGCTTTTCTCTTGGTTATCTAACTGCACAATATAGCCCACCTCTATATTCCTAAGATTCATAGATTCTCTAAGCATATTGACAGCGAATAAATGATCTATCTCTAAGTCATTAAACTTAGTTATGACCTCTACTCTATTAGATTTACTAGAGTGAATTGCATTCTCTCCTCCTATTAAATTACATTGTTCTATAGACCCTGTAAAACATACAAACCTTTTATCGTAATCAAGATATTGTCTAACGTACCCTGTTTTTGCAGCAGCTAATAATCTCTTACGCTGCGCTCCTAGTATTTTAGCAGTATCTACATTATCATTGAGCATACAATAATCAATCTTGCTTGACATCTTATCGTATGAGGCTCTTGCCTTACGAGATAGGTTTACTTTAATTTGATAAATAGTTGGCTCTGGTAAGATGCCATCTTCTATTGCCTTAGACATAGGAATAGAATACACTTTAAAATTCCCTAAAGAATATAAAAGTGATTTCTTAGTCCAAGGCATGGTTGCAGTCAAAGCCAATATTCTATTAATCTTTAAGGCTTTTAGCTTCTTAACCCTTGTAGGGGTTAATGCGTGTGCCTCATCTAAAATTAGATTAAGTGACTCATCCTGCGGAAGTTTATGAAGTGAATCATAAGATATAAGAGTGACATCTGTGAAATCTACTTTCCACTTATCTGCCTCATCTTTCCAGGTAATCATGTGATTTAGTTCTTTACAAACCACTACCCACTTTGCATCTTTATGATACTCCATAATATCTAATGCTGCTTTTGATTTACCTAATCCAGTAAACCACTCTAAGAATAAAAAAGGATTATCCTTACTTGCATTTAAAGCAATCTTTTGTTTCTGTGCTTTAGCTTGCATGGTACATCCATTTATTGCCATACAATTGAATACCTAGTTTATCTTCTAGATATTGTTGATTGTATACATTTTTAGGGCATTCCAGATAGTAAATTCTAGCAGCTTCTACTCTGTTGGGAAAACTCTTCATAAGATGCCATATCTGGCTTTCTCTGAATTTATGAAGAACATCTTCGTGACTCATAGCTAAAGGATCTTTATCCTCATAAAACCAATCAAAATCTTTTAGCTTATCATAGAGCGCTCTTTTGAGCTTAGTTTGATCATATTTCATTTTAATTATTATTTAATGAATCCATTGATTACTAATCATAGGAGTCGCGTGTAGTTTTACTGTCTTACAATACACAGCGCCTGCATCTTCCATACATTTTTTAAGAATATCTGCAAACTCTTCTGCCATATCCTTAGGACACTCTAGAAGAATCTCGTCATGTATTAAATTAACAATCTTAACTGTGAATAATAACCCTCTGTCTTTGATTACCTTGTAAAGCATAGCGGTAGCTAGTTTAGTTTGCTCACCCGCACAACCTTGAATAGGAAAGTTCATACTTTCTCGTTCTATAGATCCTTTTGTCTTGAAAAACTTAGAGACTTTTGATTTGAGATCCTCAAAGTGAGGCCCATTATTATTTTTCTGTTCTCTGTAATAATCCCAAAACTCTTTTCTATCTACTTCATTAGTTAGCTGTATAAACTCATCAAATTCATTTATAAATACTTTTCTACCACTAACTTTACTTACTAAAATATAACCTTTAGAAAGAGACTCTGCTTTACGGTTATCGAAATAGTTCTTTAATGCAGGAAATGCATCAAAAAATGCTTTCTCTACAGAAGATCCTACATCCTTAGAAACTCCAAGGTTTTTGGCAATAGTATCTCCAGTGCCACCATAAGCAAGAGCAAAGTTTGCAGCCTTAGCATTCTGTCTAAGAGTCTTAAACTTCTTCTTGATATCTTCCGTAGGAGTATCTCCTATCTCTTGAGGATATAAAGCTTTAGCAACAAAAGAATGAAGATCAGAAGCTCCAGAGTTATAAAACTCTATAAGCTTAGGCTCCATAGAAAAGTTAGCAAGTATGACAGACTCCTGTGAAGAGTAATCACTATCAATAAACACATTACCTTCTTCAGGCGTAAAACATTCCCTTTCATATAGTTCCTTAGTCCTTTCAGAATCTTCAGGGACTGCTGGAATATTTTGAATATTAGGAGAACTACTTATTCTACCTGTCTTAAGTATTTGTTTAAAAGAAGTATGTACTCTACCAGTAACCTCACTAACATTATTAATGAAGTTTCTGCCATAAGTAGAAACAACCTTAGAGGATTTAGTATAGTCTAAGTATATTTTTACTAAGTCAGATTTATCTTTCTGGGTTCTAATAACAGAATCTTCTATAGAATCTTTTAGTTTCCCAGTGACTTTATCCTTTACCTCTAGATTTAATCCTAGATTCTTAAAGATAGGGATCAATTGTTTTTGACTATTCCAATTAATCTTAGTCCTTAATTCATCAGAAAATAAATCTAATTGATTCTCAATATACTCAGGATACTCATCTTTCCTAGATAAAATCCATTCATCTAGTTTAGATATATAACTATGCATAACAGCATCATCCTCTTTACACTTCTTCTCCCAATCCTCTAGGTTAATTTTAATGCCACACATTTCTGTATAGGCTAGCGCTACTACAAATAAATTCTCCAAAGAGATAGCTTTACCTAATTCTTTTTCTAAAGCTCTTTCTCTTTGCTTGGCTTTTATACCAGGTAATACCCTTACGTCATCAGCGGCATACTTAATTACTTCATAAGTAAGGCCATGTTTATGGATATCTCCTCGTATAGATTTATCTAAGCTCTCATTAAGATATCTCATAGCTAGGGCATCTAAACCTTTACGGTGATCTTTAATGCCATTGTATAAGACTTGTTCTGCTAAGAACGTATCATACACTCTGTCAATAAATATCCCCTTAGCCATAAGAAATCTTAAATCAAACTTTGCATTCTGAAATAAAAACACCTTATCTTTATTATGCTCTATTACTTGTTTTAAGAAGTAATGATTATGAGTATCAGATAAGTCTAAGACCACTTGATGTACCTCATTACCTAACTGAGCACTTAACATCTCACAACTATAAGGATCAAACCCTGTAGTCTCAGTGTCAACTGCTATCTCATCAAGAGAATTAATAAAATCCCATGCGGTTTGTTTATCAGATAGTACGATGTCAGAATTGGATTCTATTTCAATCTCTCTTTGATTAGTTAGGAAGTAAATCATAATAAGTGAAATTTAATTTCATGCAATATAAAAGCAACATGTGCAATAAAACTATACTTAGTCTTTCTTGCTGCTAATAAGTAATAATAGTTAGAATCTTTAATAATGGAAAGGAAGTATTTTATACGATTTTTCATATTCTTTTAATTCTTCAGGTGTTAAATCTTTAATTACGTCATTATAACTAAGCTCCAGGTAATGCTTCTCGCTAAGTATTTCATAGTGAGAGTATTTCTTTTGTTTGTTAGTTATCTTAGGAAGAATCTTAGCATGTAGTAAACGATTGTTTATCTGCATACTAGTTATAGATGAAATCTGTCTATGAGACACATCATATCTTTGAGCTATCTTATGGAAAGGTTCTCCTTTTAGAAATTTAAGGTATACCTTAGTTCTTAAAGTCAGAGGCACTTTACCAAGAAGCTTGATAATAATAGGATACGCCTGAGCTATCTGTATTCTGTAAGACTTCTGTAAGCACTTCTACAGTATGTTTAATATCATCAAAGTACCATTGATCATAGTTTGTAGATCCAAAGAAAAGTCCCTTACTAGTAGGCAATAACTCTTTACATAGTTCTTCGTTTACTACCATATCTCCTAGCTCATAATTAGGAGTAAACTTTGCCTCTTGTAACACTTTACCATTTTCAATGATTCCTTTTTGTAGAATTATTTTTTCTTGTAAAGTCTTACAGATATCTAGAAGCTCTTGTAATTGCTCTTTTGATACAATAGATTCTTGACATTCGTCAACTCCATTTTGAACATTGTCGACAAACCACTTATGAATAGAGTTAGCCTTTCTCCAATAACCAACTTGCTCTTCAATATTAGTTATCCTTTTAGTATCAATATGGGAAGCTTCAGGCCCCTCTACAGTAATAGAGTGTTTAGCCTCATCCTCCATATGATCCCAGTTTTGTACATAAGTACGTTTGTATAAATACATGTCTAGTCCCATTTGTTTTTATTTTAATTGATTTAATGAATTTAAAACTTTATTCACATCTTCTTCAGATGCATACTTACTTACCTCTTTAACAAAGTCATCAATGTCTTCTTTAGAGACATCTTGCAGATATTCAATTTGATTTTCAATCCAGTAATCTCTATCTAGATAGTTGTATTCATACTCTGAGTATGTAAACTCTTGTCTAGATGTCTCGCCATTAGAATCAAACTCTGTAATACCCGCAAAGTCACACCCTGATTCGCTATACTCAATAGTACCTTTGAGGTTATATACTTTGCATAGCTCTTCAGTAAACTTTTCCATAGGTGACCATGCACTACTCCCACTAATCTGCAAATTATCATCATCATTGTAGTCCACCAGAAATTCAAACCATCTACTACCATAGAAGTAGTGATCACGTTGGTCTTCATCAAAGTTGTAGTTGAAGTCATCTCTGACCTTTAGAATATAGTCACACCATCCGTTTAAATAATTAAACTTATCGTATGTACCTGTAAGTCTATCTTTTAATTCTTTTATAGACTCTTCATTTCCTTCTAAGAAAATTTCATTGTAACAATGATTTGCCATAATGTAATTGATGGTAAGCCATCACCTATTTGATTTGTTTATACCACCAAAACCCCATAGCATTTACGGTGTGAGGTGATGTGATTTGAAAGCACATGGGCGTAGTGTTTATAAGTCTTCCCACTTTTCACCCTCAGCATCAATAATATCCTGCAAGCAAGTATTCCTTCCGATATATCCCCCCGAATTATCTGAGAATCTATTTAACTCTTGGGTTATAATCTCTAACGAATAGCCATAGTAATCTGATAGGCTTTCATTCTCTCCGTTAGCCTCTTCGATTAGTTCAATAGCCTCTTGCATTTTTTCTAACGCTCCGTACAGTTTATCAAATGTTTTCACAGTTTCTAGTTATTAGTTATTGATTTAAATTGGTTTGAGCGGAGCGATCGTGTAGTTTTATAGGCTTCATAATAGCGACACCTCTACCCATCCTTTCTCAGAATGTTCTACTTGTGCGTTTAAACCTTGATTTTTTAATCTCTGTTCAAGTTTACAAGCTGCTTTCCAAAGACCTTCTTCAGGCACTTCATCATGCTCATCATCATAACAGACATCTCCTCTGCATTCATAAAAGTTATGTTCTTTATTATACTTAAAAGTATAACCATCTATTGTTTCTTTTTTATTCATCTTTGTTTTGGTTAAAATTAGGTACAACATCATGGTAGAAATCATATCCATATTCTTCTACAACCTCACCATATTTATCTAACCTGTCATATACTATACCTTCATCTGTAAAGGTTATTAATATCTCTTCCCCATTAGGTAATGGAAGTATTCTTCTTTCTTTACTCATCTTTGTTTTTGTTTAAATCATCAATCTTTTCTACAATATCATCTTTTAACTCATCAGTTAAAGTTTGTAGTGGTAGATTATAAATCCACTCTATTAATTCTTCTTTACTCATCTTTGTTTTGGTTTAATTTTCTGTACAGAAGGGCTACAGAACTTAATCTTTATACTTCTTACCTATAGCCCATATACATAGTATAACTATAGCGCATATTGCAAAAGAGATTATCTCAGCCATAGTAGTATCTGATAGGTTAGTCATCAGTACCCCTTTCCTCATAGTCCTCGTAGACATTATCATATTCTATAGATATATCAGCAGAGGCATTCTCAATTTGATTAGCCTCTACATAATCATCGAAGAGTTCCATAACGCCTTCTTCAGTTTCGGAATAACCTACATACTTACCTGCTACTCGCAGATTGTACGTCATTCTAGCATAATTACTCATATTTAAAATATATATCTTATTGTTTCTAAATTAAAGTACTTAGAGTACTGTTGTTTAAAGTGAGTAATACCTCTAGATTTTAATCCTAACTCATATCTCATCACACCTTGTTGATTTTTAACTTGATTAGACATACTCATTATATCTCTAGCTTCTTCGCTAGCTTTGAGCATTTGATATTTATGGTTAGTAAGAAATATTACTTCACACTTATTTTCACCTGCAACATCTTTGACCTCTTTAAATAAGTTATCATACTTGGTAATAAAGCCTTTATGAATAACTACAGGAGAATAATTTATATGCACTTCCCACCCTAAAGACTTTAGTCTATTGATGTCTTGTATCCTATCAGATATCTTTTGCATGTTAGGCTCTAAGATATTAGAATAAGATTGAGGCATAAGACTAACTCTTACTCTAGGCTTTTTGTTAAAGTGATTAACATCTAGCTTGAGTAAGGAAGGGTACTTAGTAGCCATAGTTGTATTGAGTCTAGGATGATCATCATATCTTTTGAGATAATCAATCAGAGGCTCTGGCATGTGCTTCTGCATTAATACTAAATCAGAATTACATGCAATATCTACCATAGTATACTTGGGATCCTGTTGATCAGGTACTTTGTTATAAGTCTTTTCCCACTCTACTACAGAATTAAAGATATCATCTACATTCTCATTTACAAATACTCTATCTCCATTGTAACGAGACATATAACAATAAGTGCTAACGCATCCTCCAAAGCATCCATAGATTAGATTAGGAGCAATACAGTTCGCACTATTGTTATTAGGTTTAGTAATTAAGGTTTTTGTTTTCTGATACTTGATAGGCATAACTACAAACTATCTCCTCCAACAGTATCATACCACTCTTGATCTATGAGTTGATGCTTGTAAAAAAGATAGTTAGCAATTTCCTCATAGGTCATAGGTCTAACAAATTCACCATCAGGATCCATCACATGATAGTTAGTTTGCATTATAAATTCTTCAGTAAAATTAGACATGATGTATAGTATTAAAGGTTGAAAAAAAGGGAAGAAGCTAGTGAAGCCTCTTCCCAATAAAATTAAGCTACCATATCTTCGGCAACTATAGTCGATGCTTGAGCAACAGAAACTTTATCTGCAACAAGTAAAGCATGATTAGGTGTACCAAATACAACACGAGTGTTAGAAAAGATAGGCTTGCCTCCAGAAAGCTGAAGTTCACCAGTACTAGGGTTTACTTTAGCAGTAGACTCTACGTTACTAGCTTGGTAAGCAGTTGGAGTAGTAGTCTCATTGATTTCTACTCTAAGTACTTGTCCAGCAATTGATGGATTAAGGTCACCTACAAATACTTCAGTAGACTTATCACCAGCTGCAGCCTCATCAATTTGAGAAGCATACTGTGGGAAGTAAGTCTTAGCATCACTAGGTTCAGCAGTTAACCAAGCTCGTCTAGCTTTAGAACTAGTATTAAACTTATCATCAGATGCGTTTAATAGAGCTAATGGGTTTACTGATCTAGTAGCAACTTTTTCTCCAAGTGTGATTTGGATTTTAGAAGTTGAAGTGCCCTTAAATGAAATAAGGATTGAATCGCCTAAGTTCATGTTAGCGATTACGTTGTCGATACTTTCTTTGTTCATGGTATAAAAAATTAAAAGTGTAAATAAAAGAATTAATAAAAAGTAAATAAATGAAATAGATTCTTTACATAAAGTAGATTGGACAGCTTAAGGCTATATATAATAGCACATTGGTCTCATAACTTGAGTAAGTTGGCTGCAATAAAGTTTGGTATAAGAATCTGAGAAAAAATTAATGAAAGAAGGACAGGAGCACACCATGTTAAATTGTAACAATTTAGGGAAACCCCTCATGAAACTCGCTGCCCTTCTCCATTAATTATGCGATAAGGAATTAGTAAAGTGGAAAATGAATATGATATAAAACACTTTACTGACTACTAGAGTATAGCTTGCACAAGTACATGCGAATAGACTTGAAGCGACCTCTAGCAGATTTACCGCAATAACAAAACTAACACTATCATCTGACTCGCACAGATAGTATCTCGTATATCCTTCTAGAATAATGTTAGTGTAAAAGTACAGTGGTCTGACTCAAGGCTTCTACCAGACTGTACGCTAAGTAATTCTTATTAAGTTAATTCTTAATTGAAATAGTAGCACTGTATAATGACTAATAACTGTAGTCGCAGTTTTCTTGTAGATAGAACCACTCATTGGTAGTGAGTCTATTGTCTTGTAGATACTCTATGTGAGCATCATAGTTGTCGTCAATTAAATTAAACATTGGTGTGATTAAATTAAAGTGAATAAAAATAAGGCTATCAATATACAATAGTCTTGAGAATTAGTATTTTAGAAATGGGGTAATATGTGGTTAAAGTTCCATTAAACAATCCACACACCCCATAAACACTGGGGTTACAGAAGATTTACAATAGAAACAAAACATTATCACATTATCACCACTTGAGTTAGCTATGGTTGTTTATTTAGGTCCTAAGTTGTGTTATTTAGGTCCTATAAGTCTTTATGTAGCTAACCTTTTATGTAGCTTAAGGACGTTTGAAAAAGGGGATTGCTCCCCTCTACAGTTACTTCCAGGTAATTACCCTGAAGTTACCGTTGTCGTTAGACCTGTCCTCTAACTCAAACACAGAGTCTTCTACTTCGTGAGTAGTTCCTACTTGCATAAGAGTAGTAGTAAGTGCCCAAGCCTTCTGCCCCACAGCAAATGCTGGTGCATTGCCTCTGGTGACAGAAAAAGCTGTCTTACAGTTAGAAGAATTGTCTAGTTGTTCCGATGATATTACAGTGAATGTAGCCATGATAATGATTTTTTTTAGGCGTTTAACAATGATGAATTATCTACAGCAACGGGGGTACCCACATTGCCTTGCGTTAGCAAGGGTCGTGTTATTTAGATGGTAACCACATCCGTCCACATAAAAAATATATATGGGGAAAAATATATATATGAAAAATTACACGCCTTTAGAGAGACACTTGTAACAGATTACTTTAGCTTTAGAAAGAGGAGGTAATGGTTTCTTACACTTAGTGCAAGTCTTTTTATATGTCATAGGTATTATGCTAAGAAAGAAAAGTAACCAAAAGAAAGAAAAGTAGGATAGACTTTAATAACTTAAATTCCTTGAAGGTTGAATGATTAGGCAAAGGTATACACATTATTCTGGCTTGTCAACACTTTTTATCAACTTCCTGATTTTTTCTCCTAGTTCCTGATCATTGGGTACATCTTCTACTAGGGAGAATACTTCTATTGCAAGTTCTAGTATGCTCAATTCCATGTTGTATGTTTTTATTTTTTATAAAATTCCCAGTCCTCGTCTTTTTCTTTGGGGTTAAATCCTATATCTCCTTTCTTTATTCCATGAACTAAAGATATAGCCCCCTTAAGTTGAGCACTAGCTTTATCTAAATCATTTTTATTTATGGAAACCCCCTCAACTAACTTACAGTCTGTTACTATTAGTAAGGGAAGCAAAGACTCATCTTTTCTTACTGCTCCAGAAACTTCTGTAAACTCTTCTTTATTAAGAGTAAGTAACCAACCTAAGATACTTTTTCGTTGGTCCACTTGGCAATGCTCTATAAAATAATACTCTAACGGGGTGTATTCTGATAACTTACAAACTTCTACTACACTACCCGCTTTTGTACTCATTGCACCTGTTTTTACAAATATACGGCTAATAAAGATTAGAACTTTTTACTAGATAGTATAAAAAAAATTATACTTTTGCGTATGTTTAACCCAGGAATACATTTTAAAGTAGATAAAAATAAACTATTTGTAGTGTTCGCAAACATAGATCTTATATATACGACTACTTACTCTACTATGGGGGAAGTAATAGAACATCAACTAGTATTGTTAGATGAAAACATAGAAGAAATACCTTAATATATATTTATAATGACTGTACAAAAAGGATTTAGAACTCCTAAAAAACCGACTAAAAACGAAGAGATGGCTGCTAAGGTAGCCCATCTTACCCAAGACATGCAGGGACTAGCTGATTATATGCAGCAAAGAATCAACCAAACAGAGCATATACTAAACGTATTGACCTCTCATTTGGCACAAGACCCTAAACAAGAACGAGAGCAGGTAGTAATGGATAATCCAAAGAACTGGATATTTACTACGGGCAATCTTTGGTTAAACTTAGAAGAAAATAAGTTTTACTTAATTACTCCCTATATAGATGAGTTTACTATCGAAGGAGCTGACTCTAAATTTAAAGCTACTAACTCTATTGATGATGCCAGCTACGATATCGAGGCAGAAACACAAGAAGAAGCTAAAATTAAACTTATGGAGATTTTAAAAGAAAAAGTGATAAATAAAGCTACTGATTAATTTAATTAGTATATTTGTAATTATATTAACTTGGTACATGACTGTAGGTTTAAATAAAAATGGCAGACTTAACAGTAATAAAGATATAGAGGGTTTTTTAGAGACCCTCTATTCTTTTACTAACATATCTCCTTGTGCTGTTAGTGTATTAAGAGTGTTATCTAGAGGCGAAGACTATCTGTTTAAAAATACTTTTAAATGGAGAAGTCAATTTGATTACTCTGATATAAGAATAAAACAAGCAGTAAAAGAAATAGAAGATAAAGGGTTTATACTTCCTAAGGAAAAAAGAGGGTACTATGAACTAAATAAATCAATCTTTATTAAAGAAGACGTCAAAAGAATAAGCATAATTTTTGAAAATGGAAAAATTCAAATTGACTACGAAGCAAAATAAATACAATATAGGAGATGTAGTTTACTCTAAAATATACAGAGAAGCTGATAAAGGACTTGTAACAGCTATAGTATATAGGCACAGTAAAGAGAATCCTGTTGTTTTTTATCAAGTACTCTTTGAGGATGGGAGTCTCCACGAAGAAACCGATTTAACTCTAAGTACCGAAAAAACAGTGTACTAATGGAAATCAACATCCCCACTAACATAACTAAAATACATGAGCAGTACTTGACGTTCATGAATATTTTTTTTAATCTAACTCCTAACGAGATTAAATTAATATCCGCCATCCTTACTATCTACAAGGAAACAGAAGGAGCTAAAGAAAATATAAGGTGGGGATACGTTTTCTCAAAAGAAGGTAAAGGGTTAATAGAACAACACAGTGGGATGAATAAAAATCAAATAAACTTAACTCTATCAGCCCTATCTAAAAAAGAATATCAAGGTAATCCTATTTTAGAAAAGACTCCTTACAGAGCAATAACTGAAGGACTACGAGTAGATCCTATAAATAACCCATACATTAAGATAAACTTTGTATTTGTAGAAAACAATAAAGAAGATGGTACTAAGTCCGAAGCAGAAGAACCTGATAATAGAGATAGGGAAGAAATACCAATTGAGCCCAGAAGAGAGCCTGAGGCTGTGGAGTCTACAGTTTCATTTGACGAGAGCGAAGATACAGAAGTCGATAGTAGTTACATCCCAAAACGAGTACCTCCAGGATACCTTCCCAGTTATAATGTTGAGTAAGTTTGGTAAGTTTATACCTATAACATCTAAGATACAGAAAAGAAACGAGTATATTTTAAAGAATGATAAGTGATTTTGAAACTGAAAGAAATTTTTGGGACTCATATCCTGAGTTTAAAATACTTATGCCTTTTAGTGAGTTCTATAAAAAAGATAAGTCAAAGAATAAATCTAAAAGCTCTAAAATATTATGGGGGATCGCCTTAGCAGAATGCCATAACTCTAACTGGTATAACCTAACTAATAAGTATGACCGTATTAAGGACGACTTTATACAAGAGCCTACTTTAAATTGGGAAGACTACCAGCCAATGATTGAGGTATTTAAAGACACTCAAATCTCACAAGCAGAAAAATCCTTAACTGCTTGGAATGAGTTAATGCATAAAAGAGACAGTTATCTAAAAAACCAAGAGTATTACTTTGATCAGTTTAAGATAGATCCAAAGACAGGAGATAATGAATACTCTAGAACAGGTCAACCTATATTACAAAAAGGTACTGCAGAGCAATTAGACAAGGCATACTCTACAACTCCTAAGATGTATGCAGACTACGAGAAGATTAAAAAAATGCTAGCAGAAGAAAAGTCAATAGTAGCTAGCCCTGATAATGAGTCACTTACAGACCAAGGATACTTATAATGGTAAGTAACGAAAACTTCTTAATAAAAAGTATACCGTCATTTCATCCTATTACCCAGTATTATGATAGGCTAACCTTTTTTAAAGAAGAGAAAAGAAAATGCATAGAAGGTTATTGGCAGCAAGGAAAATGGATGCCTGGCACTTTGTACTACTATGTTAATTGGCATCATATAGAAATAGAAGATTCTTTTACCAAAGGATTATCGCCAGGTACTCCATTCCTTAGAGACATTGATTGGGAACTATTTTACTACTATGAGGAGTGTAGAGGATTTTCTGGATTTACAGAAGATGATAAATATACATGTGATAGAAATTACGGCCCTAATAAAGAACTAGCACTTCTTACTGAAAGAATAACCGAAGAAGAAATAGCATCTAAAATATATGTACCAGCTAGGGATTATCTAAGAAAAAATCACGGAAACTCTTTGGGAAAGCCTTTATACAAAAACTCTTCACAAAACTTTATATCTATTCAGGCTAGAGGTGGGGGTAAGTCATTTGCTACTGCAGGTTTAATATCTCATAACTTTTTATTTGGAGGCGCCACAGATTACGACGTCTACTTGGAAAAAGCTAAGAAAGGAATGTATACTGTATCAGATACTATAGTAGGAGCTATTGATACAAAGTACACAGTGCCATTACTAGACAAAGTAAGGTATGCGTGGACTCACATGAAAGGAGGCGAAAGTATTAGGGTAAAGGGAGACTCTGTAAAGTATCCTGCTCCCTTTCTATGCTCTTTTAGGGGATCATGGCAAGCTAACCATAACTTAACTTCTAAGCATGGTTCTAAGTTATACCATCGTACCTTTAAGGATAATCCTATGGCAGGTAACGCAGGTAGACCTAACCTTGCAGCATTAGATGAAATTGGATTCTTTACTAATATTATAGATGCCTTAGGTGCTATGATGGGATCTCAAACATCTAAAGAACATAAGAACCTAGTTATATGGATGTTAGGTACAGGAGGTTTATTTCAAGGGGCTGCTGTAAAATATGCAGAAAAAATATTTAGAAATCCTGGCGACTATAATTGCATAGAGTTTGAAGACATATTTGAACAAAGAGGTAAAATAGGATATTTTGTTCCTATTGATAAGACAAGGAATGAGTATAAGATAAAACCTGAGTTTATAACTGATCAAGATAAAGCTAACATAGCGCTCCAGTATGAAAGAACAGAAGCTAAAAATAACCCAGACCCTAGAGTTTATCAGTCCCTAGTAGTAAACGCACCTCGTCTACCTTCTGAAGCTTTCTTAGATCCTGAAAATAACTTCTTTCCTTCTTTACTATTAAAAGATCATTTAGCAGACCTTTTAGCTAACCCCCATAAAGGAAGCGACGCTAGTTATGTAGGAAGCCTTAATTACACAGAAGGAAAACTAGAATGGAAAACAGACTTAGAATTAAAACCTATTAGAGAATACCCACTACCTCCTGGTTATTCTAAAAAAGGAGCTATAGAGTTATTTGAAAAACCACAGCTCAACGACCAAAACATTATACCTTTTAATAGATACATAATAGGAGTAGATAGTGTAGATAAGGCCCTGTCTACTACAGACTCTTTATTCTGTGCTTTAGTATTTGATAGATGGACAGGTAAAATAGTAGCAGAGTTTACAGGTAGAAGGGAAGACCCTAACGAAGCTTATGAAATATCTAGAAGATTAGCATTATACTACAATTGCAGTATTATGTATGAGCAATCGTTATTAGGAATGTACACTTACTTCTCTAATAGAAACCAAACGCATCTATTAGCAGAAACTCCTATGGAGCTTAGAAACAGAGATACCTATAGAATAAACACTAACACATCTAAAGGACTACCTGCTACAACTAGAGTCAATGATACAGGACGTAACTTTATTAAATCTCACTTACTAAGGATTTTAAAAGAAGGGGATACCCTTTTACAGTTACATCAAATAAAATCATTAGGACTGCTAGAAGAGTTAATTAAATGGAATCCTAAAGGAAACTTTGATAGAGTATCTGCGTTTATACAGGTAATGTGGTATGACAATACGTTATACAAAGAAGAAGAGACTACTTCCCAAAAACAGCAAGAAGTTTATACTGCATCTAATTACTTTAAACAATTTGGATTAGGAGCTGATAAATCAGAAATAGGAGTAGTAAAAGCCACTATATATGATTACGGTGAAAATAAGTAATTAATAAAACTTATACTTAATTTTGCCTAAATTTGCAAACATGTCGAATTATATTTCAAGTTTTCCTAGGCAAAAAATTCCTCAAGCTAAAAAGAACGAAAAGTGGGCAATGGAATGTGCTAAAGCAGCAGCGGAGCCTATCTTTCAAAATAATAGCAATATTAGGAAATCAATTAGAAATAAAATAACCAATTATAACTTAAGGATAAATAAAATTAATTTAGAGGATGTAGAAGTAGTTTGCAACCCTCATAAATTAAAAGACGACACTTTCCCAGATACCTTTAAACACATTGGAAGAGGTAACGCTTATGTAAACCTACTAATAGGTGAGAAACTAAAACGCCCCTTAAACTTTAAAGTATTCCTTTCTTCTAAAGATAGAGACGGAATAAATAAAAAAGAAAAAGACTTAAAGAACTTGCTTATAGGCAAAGTTCAAAATATGGTAATGTCTGAGGCATTAAATGAACGATCAGCACAGGTAGAACTAGAAAACTTATCTAAGTACTTAAAATACGAATACCAAGACATTAGAGAGCAGACGGCTACTAAGATATTAAAGAGAGAAGTACAAAGAAATGACCTTAAATATAAATTTGCTCAATGCTGGGAGGATGCTCTAGTATGTGGAGAAGAGGTTATGTACATAGATATTACAGGAAGAGACCTGCTAATAGAAAAAGTAAACCCTTTACAGTTTTATACACTAGGATCTGGATACTCAGAAAAAGTAGAAGATTCTGATATTATAGTATGGTTTGACTATAAGTCAGTAGGCCAGATAGTAGATCGCTATTACGATAAACTAACTCCTAAAGAAATAGACGAATTAGAAGAAGGGCTAGATACTAAAAGCAAAGCTAGAAACCCATACAGCGCCATAGATAATAGTTTAATGGCAGCTGCCGCAGATAGCACTTTACCTAACGTAACTATAGTACCTCCTAATATTAGTCAGTATGGAGGAAACTTTGTAGATAACGATGGTAACTTATTAGTTACATATGTTAACTGGAGGTCTCGTAAAAAAATAGGAGAGCTAACTTACTATGATCCACTAGATGGCTCAGAGCAAAAAATGATTATTCCAGAAGGATATCCAGTAGACGAAAACAAAGGAGAAAAGTGTAGCTGGTATTGGGTAAACGAATGGTACAAAGCTACTTTAATTAAGGACGATATACTAGTAGATTGGGGCCCTATTGAGTTTCAGTCTAGATCTCCTTATCAACTATCAGAAGGTAACCCTAATTTTGTAGGACAGTATTACAATACTAACCAAGGTCAGGTACACTCCTTGATGGATGTAATAAAACCTCTTGACTACTCTTATGATATTGCTTATTGGAAAAGAGAACAAGAAATTGCCGCTAACTTTGGAACAATGACATTCTACAATGCATCTATGGTGCCTCATGGATGGGATGCAGAAAAGTGGCTTAACTACGCAATAAAGAAAAAACTAGCGCCTTTAGATCCTACCCAGGAAATACTAAAAGGCCCATCACAAAATAAATCCGCAGGGGTATTTAATACTCTAACTGCTACAGCTATACAGTCTCAGGCATACCAGGATATTAGATTGTACACTGAGATTATGTTATCTCTTGAAGATCAGATGGCTAAAGTCACTGGAATAAACAGACAAAGAGAAGCTCAAATAAGTCCTTCAGAAACTGCTACTGCTACTCAAGTAGGATTTCAGCAGTCTTCTGCTATAACAGAACCTTTATTTTATAAGCAGTCTGAGTTTGAAAAAAGAGCACTAACACTGCTATTAGAAAAAGCTAAGTACCTATACAGCAAATATCCTCAAAGTGGGCAGTATGTATTTGATGAAATAGGTTTAGAAATGATACAGGACTTTTCTGAAATATCAGAGTCTCATATGGATATATATGTGGCTAACTCAGGAAAAGAACTAACACTACACGATACATTAAAACAAGTATCAATGGCAGCTGTACAATCAGGACAAGCTACTATGAGTGATATGGTATCAATACATCTTGGAGAATCTACACAAGATCTTGTTAGAAAACTAGAGGCCTCTTCTGAAAGAATCGCTAGACAACAACAAGAATCTCAAGCTCGTCAAATTGAAGCAGCACAAGAAGAAGCTGAAAAAGAAAGATTATACAAGCAGTATAAAGATGAGATGGATTGGAATCTAAAGAATAGAGAACTAGATATTAAAGAAAATATCCAGATAGCTAAAGACAATGATACCAACAGAAACGCTATAAAAGATGAAGTAGAGTATGAAATGAAGCAGCTAGAAGTAGAAGAGAAACGAAGTTCTACAGATAAAAAACTAGCATCTAAGGCAACAGAGGCAGACAAGGAAAGACAGTTCAAAAGAGACATAGAAAGAATGCGACTCTCCAATAAAATTAAAACAAGTAAATAATGACTCCTGCAGAAGCGTATAATGAATTAGAGGCTTTATTATTAAAATTAGATAAACTAAAAAAGAAACCTTTAGAGGGCTATAATTTCAGAGTTAAGACCCTTAGGCTTCTTGGACTTGCTATACAAAAAGCTAATGCTTCAGGATCTGGGGGAAGTTTAGAATGGGGAGATATAACAGGTACACTTTCAACGCAAATAGATCTACAAAATGCTCTAAATGCTAAAGCAGGTATAAGCCACTCTCATGATGCTAATGAATCCTCTTACGACAATAATGTAAGTGGATTAACTGCGATAGACGTACAAGATGCTATAACAGAATTAAAGGCGTTATTAGACGCTTTAACTACAGTAACCGACGGAGACAAAGGAGACATTACTATAAGCGCATCAGGCACTACCTATACCATTGATAACGGAGTTGTTAGTGATGCTAAACTTGGCACAGGTATAAATGTTGAAAAACTAGCAAATGGTAGCGTAACAAATACTGAGTTTCAATATATAAACACTTTAAGCTCTAACGCACAAACTCAGTTAGATGCTAAACAAGCTACTATAACAGGAGGAGCCAGTACTATAACTAGCGCAGACTTAACAGCCTCTAGAGTATTAATCTCTAACGTATCTGGTAAAGTAGGTGTATCTTCTATAACAGAAACTCAACTAGGATATCTTTCAGGCGTAACTGGGGCTATACAGACTCAAATAAACGCAAAACAAGATACATTAGTAAGTCAGACTAATATTAAAAGTATAAATGGCGCATCAATAGTTGGAAGCGGAGACTTAAGTATTACTACTGGAGTAGCTTGGGGAGCTATTACAGGGACTCTATCTAATCAAACAGATTTACAAACAGCATTAGATGCAAAACAAGGTAGTCTTACTTTAACTACAACAGGATCCTCAGGCGCTGCTACATTGGTAGGGGATACTCTAAACATTCCTCAGTATAGCGGAGGCCCAGGCGGTGGATTAACTGCAGTTGTAGACGATACAACACCACAACTCGGGGGCACACTAGATGCTAATGGTGAAATAATTGACATGGGTAGTAATACCATTACCGATACTAAAGTAGGTCAATGGGACACTTCTTATGGCTGGGGAGACCACTCAACCGCTGGTTACTTAACTTCTGAAACATCTCACGCTGATGTACTTGTAGATGGTGACTTTAGTACATCGGGACTTATGACCACTAATGGCTCTGGTACTTATAGTATTACCACCAACAATAGTTCTAATTGGAATACAGCTTACGGATGGGGTGACCATTCAACTCAGGGGTATATTACAAGTGAGACATCTCATGCCGATGTTGTTGTCGATGGTGATTTTACATCACAAGGAATTATGCTTAGAGGTGCTAGCAGTGGCACTTATAGTATACTAACAGATAATTCAACAAACTGGAACACCGCTTATAGTTGGGGTGATCATTCTACACAAGGCTATGTTACAAGCTCTGGAGTAACAAGTGTTACAGGTACAGCGCCAGTAGTTTCTTCAGGGGGAGCAACACCCGCTATATCAATGGCAGCAGCCACAACATCAGTTAACGGTTATCTAACCTCAACTGATTGGACTACATTTAATAGCAAACTAAGTAACGTATCTGAAGACACTACACCTACATTAGGAGGCGAACTTGATGCTGATAGCAATAAAATTGTAAATGTTACAGATCCAACCTCTGCTCAAGATGCCGCAACAAAAGCCTATGTTGATGCAACAGCTGGTGGTGGTGGAACACCAGGAGGTTCTGATACTCAAGTACAATTTAACGATGGTGGATCATTCGGTGGTGACGCTGGATTAACTTATAATAAAACTACAGACGTACTAACCATTGCACAACACATTGAAGGTGACTTAAACGGAGCTGTATTACAAAAAGTATACAATAATACCGCTTCTACTTTACCTAAGGGTGCGGTAGTTTATTTACCAGGCGGTAACAGTGGAGATAATCCTTACGCAGCTTTAGCACAGGCTAATTCTTCTAGCACAATGCCAGCTCTTGGTATAGTCAAAGAAGACATAACAGCCACATCTGTAGGAGAAGTAGTTATATCAGGAGAACTAACTGGACTAGGATCTTTGTTAACTAGCTTTACTACGGGAGACGATTTATATGTAAGTACATCTGTGGCTGGACAAGTTCAAAACACAAAACCTACAGGAGAGGCTAATCTATTACAAAAAATAGGTAAGGTAATTAAA